>Ga0302251_1000580_pt1 | contig 31726 bp, 29 predicted proteins | sample AAG_RA_Gln_MG_FD_193534 | JGI IMG/M metagenome (GOLD analysis project Ga0302251, IMG submission 193534) | Enriched activated sludge microbial communities from anaerobic digester in WTTP, New Holstein, Wisconsin, United States - AAG_RA_Gln | ecosystem: Engineered > Bioreactor > Anaerobic >... | reverse complement strand
CTTCAGTCTAAGAGGTTCGTCATTATATGTCGTGGATGTGGATTTGCCGTATGACTGATTTGCCATAACCTTTTCTAGAGCTTCAGCAACGACAGACTCTGCCATGTTTTTCGCCTGCTCGTTGTTACTGACACGCTGCACGGTATTCATATGAAAGATACTGGAGTTGACAAAGACAAAAGCGGCAATCATGGCCAGGAATATCACCATGAACAGCGTTGCCAGCAGGTAACCGTTTTCATCGTTTCTTCCGATCTTACGGACATATCTTCGATGCCTGTTTCCTCTGAACGAACGTGGTAAAGCCATGCTCCACCCCCCTAAATTACTAAATGGCCCAGCACTGTGAAATGAGCTGATACAGGCTTGACAATAGATGAGTCTGTCTGTTGATACGACTGAATTGTGGAAGCGAGAGAACTGTTGCAGAACACTATAAAATGCCTTAAATAATTATATCACATTGTTGTAAGAAACTTCAATCTTCACTGAACTCATCTCGGCTCCCCGGTGATGAACAGCATTGCGCTATTTTGAAGAAACTGAAGCAAGAACCTGCTCCATGGCGCTCTTCACCTCTCCAAGATTTTTATAGCGCTGGTTCGGCTCCTTTTCAAGCATGCGCATTATGATGGCGTTGAAGGCGTCAGGCAGATCAGGACGGGCTTCTTTCAGAGATGGAGGTTTTTCAGAGAGATGCTTAAGAACTATGTTTATCGTGCTTTCATCATCAAAGGGACGGTGCCCTGCCAGCATCTCCCATGCAAGCACGCCGAGAGAGTACTGATCAGACCTGCTGTCCTGCGGCTTCCCTGTAATCTGTTCCGGCGCCATATAGGCCGGTGTGCCGATGGCAGATCCTGAGACAGTAATGGTGGAATACTGGTTCCCCTTCGCGAGGCCGAAATCCATGACCTTGACCCTGCCGTTCTCGGTGAGCATGATGTTATCGGGCTTTATGTCGCGATGGATTATATCCTTCCCGTGGGCATATTCGAGCGCATCCAGCACAGGAAAGTAGTAATCCCTGAAGCTCTTTATGGACATGCCGCCCTTTCCCATCTTGCCTTTCAAGGTGCTTCCCTTCATCAACTCCATAACCATATACATTCTTTTATCCTCTTCACCCCAGTTTATGATCCTGAGTATGGAGGGGTGGTCAAGTTTACTGGTAACCTGCACCTCTCTCCTGAAGCGTCGCACGAACTCCTCGTCTTCTGTCACTTCAGGCTTCATGAACTTGATGGCCACACTCTCCTTTTCACTGAGTGTCTCTTCAGGCACCGCCTTGTACACTGCTCCCATGCCTCCTGAACCGAGTTTTTCGATAAGACGATATTCCCCCAGTTTGAGGCCGATGTGGGGATCATCATCACCCATCTTCGTTCTGATGGCTTCCCATTTAGCCGCTCTGTCGAGGGCAGCCTTGACCTTTCTGCGCTTCGGGAGTATTACCAGGAAGACAGCGAGGATTGTAATTACAACGAGAATGATAGTGATCAATACATTATCTCTCACCAGATATATAAGGGGTATTATGACTGGAATTTTTGGTTGAAGTTGAATATCAGAATCTGCAGGGTATCGTTTTACCTCCTCATCTTTATCTGTATTCTTTATAAACTGAAATCTCTGATGAACCGGTACATATCCCCAGAGCTTGAATTGAACATCAAATCCACTCTGCCCCTTTAATTTAGCCATGTTCCGGGTTATTACTGTACCTGATTTACCAATATAAGAGAGTCCTTCTCCACCATCCTGAATATATACTTCAGCTCCCGACGGATAAGTGCAAAACATTAACCTTTCCAATGCAGGTTCCTCTGCCTCAATAAAACAGCTGGCAAGACAAACGATAATCAATAAAGTATATACAGAGACTCTCAAAGGTTTCATCATTGATTCCTCACTGTAAACTTGTTTGTAAGTCTGTACTTCTCAGTTCCGGTGGATCCGGTATTGCCTGAGCGCTCCAGCTCTATCGTGACCGTGACAGGGGGCTCTACTGAAGAGCCCACACCATTATGAGTTATTTCGAAAGAAGTGACTCCATTTGCAAGTATCTGTGCCTGAAGACCGGGTTCACCGGCAACGCTGGAGAGTACTATCCCTGAAACTCTCAGTGGCATAAGGCCATTCAGGGAAAGCGGCACTGCAAGTGCCGGTGGATCTCCGTTCTTCCAGGCTTTTTTAATCACCGGGCTGCCTCGTGAGCTCCATGAATAGACAGTGAGCCTGTTATCCCACTGCTGGGTACCGTCATCCAGAACATTAAGGATAGGAACGATTCCCATTCTTACAGGGTCTCCGGCAGCAGTTCCGCCATCTATTGAGACACCACTCACTGCAGAAAGCTCCAGATCTCTGGAGATAGAGGTCATGACTCTCATTGCCGCCTGCTGCATATCGGTGCGAAGCGTTCCCCGGGCTGTGATTCTGGTCGTACGGGTGAAAAAGGAAAAGATCATGCCCAGAATGAGCACTCCAAGTCCTCCGGCAATAAGAACCTCAACCAGAGTAAAACCTTTCTTCCCCTTTTTCACTGTCCTCATTTCGGAAAGTTGCACAGATACATCTCGCGCATCACCGAAAGATCTGTACCTCTCTCTTTCCAGGTTACCGTGACAACGATCCTTCTCAATCTGGTAGAATCGACAGTTGAATCCATTGCAGGCGCCTCATAAGTTATGGTATAAACAGTTTTATCATCTCCGGTCTGCTGTGTTCTGGCAGGCTGAGAATCTATTGTGCTGAAAGGCGCAGCCCTTCTTTCCTCAAGAACAGACTGTGCAATTGCTGATGCATTAAGCCGGTGCTCGGTCCGCTTGATTGCGAACGTTGCAAGAGGCAGGATATTGATCATCGCCATGAATATAAGACAGAGGAATGTAGCTGCAAATATAACCTCGATGAGGCTCATCCCTCTGAAGATAACGACATGCCGGAAATATCTGCATCGCACCGATGATGGATATGATGAAACAGCAGCTTCAGTGAAGCTCTCTGGTGCATATCCACCAGCCATATGAGTCAAAACCATCCCCGAATTATCCCCCCTCATCACCGTGTTCAGGTGAGACTGAATACCTGCCTCATAACAGCACGACACCTGTTCCCTTTCTCTCTTCTCCTTATTTCAAATCTGGCGCGCTGCTGAAAACCGCATTAATACTCCATCCCCCTGGTTGGCCCGTCATATGAAAGAAATATGTTCTCAACAAGATGGTCGTACTTCCTGTTCAGTGCATCATAAAGCCTGGCGTTCTCAATTGCCACAGCTGCTTCATTCGCCATTGCAACGATAAACTCCACCTCATCGCCGGCGATCTCGCGAGCCGAGGTGAAATAGAGCTGAATAATCCCTATGGGATGCTCCTTTGCCTTCATCGGAACATTGACAAAAGCCCGGATCCCCTCACGTTCAGCCGCTTTCACACAGCACTGATTGAAATCGGAATCCAGACGGTCTTTTATTACTCTTTTCCCCTGAATTATTTCCGGACTGCAGTCAATGTACTCCTGTTTCATCACATTCAGAAACTCTCTGCTGACACCGAGAATCTCAGCAAGCTCGAACTCGTTCTTTTCAGTATCCCATGTGAAGATTGCACAGCCCTGTGCATTTACTGTGCCTACCGCCCCTTCCGCAATGGTCTTGAAGACCTGCCGGAGCTCCAGACTTCTGGTCAGAGAGGTGGTCACTTCAAATATGGTATGAAGTCGCTTGTAAAGTATGGCATTGTTAAGCGCTGTTGCGCCCTCGTTGGCCAGTGTGAGGAGGAAGTTTTTCTCACTTTCGCTGAATTCATATTCATGAGCAGTGTAGATCCGCATGGTTCCCAGAGGTTTATCCATCGTTCTGAGCGGCACACTCAGCAGAGAAACGATCTCTTCTTTGACTGCCTCTTCAGGATACATGAAACGTGGATCAATTGTGACATCAGGTATATATACAGTTTCTCCCTGCAGCACAGCCTGATCAATTTTCAGCTTGTCCAGATCGTGAGGCCCTTTCTTCAGAAATGCCTCGGTGAGGCCCCAAACCGCCTTCGTAACCATCTTCCTGTTCTGCTCGTCGAGAAGCCTGATAGTGCAGGCTTTCACATTCATAACCTCGGTCACCAGCCTGACAAGAGTTTTTAAAGTATCTTCCAGATTGAGGGAAAAGCTGACTTTGTGAGTGAACTCCAGGTGCTTTCTCTCTCTGTCTCTGGTAATCAAATTTTCGATAGCCACAGCACATACGGTTGCCAGCTTCTCCATGCTTTCGATCTCTTCAGTCGTAAAGTCTCTGACCTTCGAAGTATATCCTCTCAGTATCCCCAGAAAACGTGTTTTTGACCTGAGAGGCAGGCAGATGACAGAATGGATCCCTTCCTTTTTCAGCATTTCAGGGTACACGACAGCCGGCTCTCTGGCCACATTCCTGATAAATACTGTTTTGCCTTCTGACACCTCACGGTCGATAATGTTGTTATCCATTGAGACCGGACCCTTGTTGACATATTCATCACTCAGGCCATAATGAGCTCCAATAAGAAGAGCCTTCCATTGTTTGTCCACAAGCCTGATGAGGGCTCCCTTGAGATTAAAAAACTCTGAGTATCTGCGCACAATGTCTTTCAACAGTCCGTCAATGCTGTCATCAGACATAAAGGATAGAAACAGATCACACATTCCAAGAGTTGTTGTCTTTTTTGTCATTGCCCCCTCCTAATGTTTGTAGGTATTAAACTGACAGGGATCCTCCGACCATGAAGGCCAAAGGCGGCTGAGGGTTAAACAGAATTCATTGCTGAGCTGTAGTGGAGTATTTTTACAGTTTCATAAAAGTATTCTGTTTCTGCCACATTTTTCCTTTTGAGATATTCATACTCACGATGCTGCAGTTTGTTATGCTGGTGAGTATAAGAAAAAGTATATCATTTCTTGACAGATCTGTTATAATATTTTGAATACATTCCGGAATGATCGAGCATGCCTGCCAAGAGGGTGAGATATGAAAAGACGACTGATTAATGATTTTAAGCAGTTTATAAAACCGCTCGGCATAGTCTTCGGCGATATCGGCACCAGTCCCATTTACACACTTACCGCCATCTTTCTTCTCTATAAGCCCAACGAGACAAATATCTTCGGAGTCATCTCACTCATCATCTGGTCGCTCGTACTCATTGTATTTGTTCAGTATACATGGCTGGCCATGAACCTCAGCATAAGAGGTGAAGGCGGCACTATCATCCTGAGGGAAATTCTGATCTCGCTCCTTAAGAATGCAAAACATATCAGAATCGTAGTCTTCATATCCTTCATAGCCGTGGCCTTCATAATCGGCGACGGCGTCATTACTCCGGCTATTACGATTCTAAGCGCCGTCGAAGGTCTGGTGCTCATTCCGGGACTCGAAAACATGTCGATTGCCATGATAGTGAGCCTGGCCGCGCTTATAACATTCTTCCTCTTCCTCTTTCAGAAAGGCGGTACCGACAGAGTATCAAAGATCTTCAGCCCTGTCATGCTTGTCTGGTTTCTGACCCTGGCAATATTCGGAATCGTATCGCTGGTTCGATTTCCTGACATACTTCATGCGCTCACACCCTATTATGCACTGAAGTTTTTCCTGACTCACAAACTGGCAGGGCTGCTTGTATTTTCTGAGGTAATCCTGGCAGTTACAGGCGGTGAGGCCCTTTATGCAGACATGGGCCACCTCGGCAAGGAAGGGATCAGAAAATCCTGGCGCTTTGTCTTTGTCTGCCTCGTTCTGAACTACCTTGGCCAGGGGGCCTATATAATACTTCACCCTGATACACCTTCTGTTCTATTCGGTATGGTTTACGGCATCGCACCGTTATTATATATTCCCTTCCTTCTGCTGACCGTGCTTGCAACCATCATCGCCTCTCAGGCGATGATAAGCGCCATGTTTTCCATAGTATACCAGGGCATCAACACGCATATCATGCCGAGACTGACAATCACCCACACCTCCAGCAAGCTTTCGTCACAGATATACATATCTTCGATCAACTGGTTTCTCTTCATCTGCGTCGTTATCATGCTGATTGTATTCCAGAAATCAAGCCATATTGCAGTGGCTTATGGTTTCGCCATAAACATGACCATGACTCTGGAAGCATTGATGCTGATCTGTATCTATTTTCTGAAAGGCGAGAGATTGATGGCGATCAGCTCAGTTCTGATCACACTGTTTGACCTCATCTTTCTTTACGCAAATCTCCACAAGATCCCTCACGGAGGCTACTGGTCGCTCATTATAGCCGCCATCCCGCTCTGTATAATACTCCTTTTCAAAGCCGGTCAGAAAAAGCTATACAAAGCTCTGAGTTCGACTCCCAAAGACGCTTTCATGGCCGAGTACACTGAAAAATACAGCAGCCTGAACAAGATAAAAGGAACGGCAGTATTTCTTCTCAGAGATATTTCAAGCGTTTCACCATATCTGACAAATGTAATGTTCAAATACCGAATTATGTATGAATATAATATCGTTCTCTCAATCTCCAACACCGAGAAGCCCTTCGGTGTCAAAAGCCATTTCAAGCTCGATCTGGCACCAAGCCTGAGAGTTTTTGAAATCACGATGGGCTATATGGAAGTTGTCGATATCGAAGGCATCCTGAAGGAGCACGGCATCGATGAACAGGTTATATTCTATGGAATAGAGGATATCGTAACATCCAAAATGATATGGAAAACATTTGCAGTAATTAAGGCTCTCTCACCGGCCATTGTGCAGTTCTATAACTTCCCGCCTCACAAATTGATGGGCGTGCTGACAAGGGTAAAGCTTTAGAAAGGAATGACGGCATTGATATACATGCGAACGCTCGTTATCCTGATAAATGTTATCGGCATATTATTTCTGATCCCATCGTGCGCAGGAGATCCTGGAATAGAAGTCAAGAAGCTGATCACTGATGGAGATGCCAAAGGGCTTTCCAGTATTCTCAGAAAACACCCAGCCATTGTTAAGATAAGGGATGAGCGGCAGGAGACTCCACTGCACACCGCTGCAAAAACAGGACAGAAAGAGTCGGCTCTCCTCCTCATCGAGAAAGGTGCCGATGTATCGGCAAAAGATGAGAAAGGAAGAACACCCCTTTTCTTTGCTGTTCAAAATGAACATCCGGCCATTGTGGAGATGCTCCTGGCAAAAGAAGCTGATGTCAATGCAAAGGATAACTATGGCGAAACACCGATATTCTATGCCGCAAGGATTAAAACGAAAGATATGGCGAAGCTGCTTCTTTCAAAAGGTGCCTCCATTAATATCCAGGATATTGATGGAGAGACACCTCTCATTGCAGCGGCGGGAAATGGCTCCATGGATGTGGTAAGGCTCCTGCTGGAAAAAGGTGCCAGAGTTGACACTGTGACCAGCAGCGGGATGACTGCATTGAAAATGGCAGCAGAAAAGCATTACAGCGATATAGTTAAAGCTCTGACAGACCATGGGGCCGGAAAATAGCTGAAGAGACAGAATGAAGATGGACATTATCGAAAAAAGGGGGGACCAAGATGCTTTTCATTGAATTCTGCAAAAAGAACTGTCACGACCTCATCAAAGTATTGTGTATCCTGCTTTGCACTGCCACGGTATTAATCAATAACACGACACCGGCCATCTCATCTGAGCATACATCCTCATACGAACTGATCTGTCTCGTGGCAGGTGATCCTTCAGTTAACGAGGAGCTCATAGAAGACTTCATGAAAGAAGGGCTGGAAGATTTCAAGAAGGGTGACTACTATGGTGCGCTCGCCTCATTCGAATCTGTGCTGCAGCTCAACCCTTCCCATAGAGAGGCACTGAAGTACAGGCAGCTCTGCCGGGAAAAGCTGGGGATTTCACCGCGGCCTTTAACAGGAAAATCACCGGTGCCGGGGAAAACTCCCGGGACGTCAGCCCATCCTGAACCAACCACGACACCATCTCATCTCACGACAGGCACACGTTCATACCGTAACAATGATTACGGCTTTACTGTCTCTGTCCCGACACAGTGGAAAGAAAGACGACAGGGCTCGGAGATCCAATTCACTTCTCCGGAAGGAGACACATGTGGTATCAACCTGCTGGTAAAAACCATTTCATGCAGACAGGGATTCAAAGAATGCCAGCGCTTGCTGGGACGGTCATTGAAAGGCTTCACTTCTTCACCTTCGAAGAGCTCCAGCCACGGAGATCAGGACATTGAAATCTGCAATTACACCAGAGACGGAAAAAGAAAAGGCATTCTGACATTTGTGCACCTCTATCGCTTTGGCTTTATACTGTATGGCGATGCAGATGAAGGACGCTTCCCGGCATTTGAGAAAGCCTTCCAGAATGCCATTAACTCCTTTGCCATCATTGAGCCTGAGGGAACTGTCGGTTATGAAAGGTGGACCACAAAGAAAACACCCCATTTCGTCTTTTATGCTCCCTCAGGCAGTTTCCCTGCTCAGGCAATCGACAGGATCGGAAAAGCCCATGAGGAGGCGTATACAACAATCACTGAAAAAACTGCCATTACCCTCGGAAAGCCCATCTCTTTCTTTCTCTATCCCGATGATGCGACGCTTCTGGCCATGACGAGAAGGGACTCAGGCTTTGCCATCGCCGAAGAGTATGAAGTGCACAGCCTCTGGAAGAGCATGCATGATCACCAGACGACAGGTCATGAGATGACCCACGTCATTACCGGCCAGGGATGGGGAAAGCCCTGCAACGCTCTGATGGGTGAGGGGATAGCCGTATATCTCGATCTTTCAGGAAGAGATCTTTACAGAGAAGCCAGGGAACTGATGAAGCAGCATGGAGCTCCTGACATTGAAACACTGTCCGGCGAGAAATGGTTCTCTCTTAAAAATGAAGTTGCGTACAGGGTCAGCGGCGCCTTCTGCAGATACATTGCTGAAACATACGGCTTTAACACCATAAAAAGGCTGTACCAAAGCAGGGACTTCAAAAAAGAGCTCGAGAAGATCACGGGGAAAAGCCAGAAGGCCTGTATGGAGAGCTTCAGGAAGGCTGTTGAAAAGTAACAGGTGCAGGAGCAGAACTTCTCCCTGCCGTTGATCACTCTCAACACTTCTGTTATAATTCTCCCGTGGAGTCGCGAGCAGCGCCCTCGAAATCTTCGGGAGTTGTCCTGCATATCAGCACCCCACACCGGATTTAACAGGTTCGATCCCTGCACCCTTTCCCGGAGGGTCTGTCTTCCGGCACCGGAGCGCTGGCCCTGCAGGTTCACACCTCCGCCATAACTCCGGGACTCTCCGGGAAAGGACATCAACAAGGAGGCGCTGTAATGAAAGACTGTATCTCTCTGGCAGTGGGAATGGCCGTTGTTCTCTTTTTCATGGTCTTCATCATAATTCCACCGGTTTTCAGGAGGTTTTTCAGCAGGATAACCATCTTCGAGTTTCAGAAAGGCCTCAGATATTCCAGGGGAAAGTTTGACTGCATACTGGAGCCCGGACAGTACTGGATCTATAATTCTGTGACCACTATCACCGTCGTAGACAGAAGAATGAGATTTGTTTCAGTCCCTGGCCAGGAGATAGTCTCATCAGACGGCATCTTATTGAAAATAAGCATAGCCGCATATTACAGAATCTCAGATCCTGTCAAGGCGATACACGAAGTGGAAAACTATCAGGACGCCCTTTATCTTGCCCTTCAGCTCAGTCTCAGAGACATAGTCCAGGCCATGGCCATCGACGACATCATGGCCTCGCGAAGCACCATAAGCGAAAAGATACTGGAGAATTCAAAGGCGAAGGCTGAAGAACTGGGTCTTACTCTCCTGGAAGCAAGCGTGAAGGATTTCATGCTTCCAGGCGATCTGAAGAAAGTCTTTTCCCAGGTGGTAAATGCCAGGAAGGAGGGGCTTGCGGCGCTTGAGAAGGCAAGAGGTGAGACTGCAGCGCTCAGGAATCTGGCAAATGCCTCTTCACTGATGGAAAAGAATCCTGCCCTTCTGTCTCTTCGCACCATTCAGTCAATAGAGAGCTCCAGGGGGAATACGGTGATACTGGGAATGCCCAATACAGTGTTTCCTCTTCCTCTGAAGAGTAAGGGTAATGAGCCTGAGGAGCCTTCTGAGCCCCAGGAACACGAATAACAGAGGGATAGAATGAATATTCACATCGTCGACTCAGAGTATTCCTCAATACAGGACATGGAGATGAAGTGAGCTGTCAGTTCGGTGCCTTTTCCGCATAGATACTATCTGCGCCTCTGCAGAAGACTGGAAGAGGAACTGGGATTTAAGGGCGCGCATGTGAGCTATGTTACGAAGTTCATGTATCACGCGCGTTATCAGGACGTGGGATCAGAGCGGGAGATCTGCGCGGTCCTCACAACTAACATAAGCTCCTCAGCTAAAATCACGCCCTGTGAGCAGGAGACCACGGAAATCAGGTATATGCCTCCGGAAGCCTTGCCAGATGAAGAAAATGTATCGCCGTGGCTTCTGCTGGCATTGAAAAAAACTCACACAAGTCTCCCTGATGAACTGCCGGGAGCAGTCATCAGGGCAGTTGGCGAAAAATCCTTCACTTAAGTGACAAGTCTCATTTCCATACAATTTCCAAATCCTTACCCAAGGCACTGCTTATTCTTTTCAGGTTTTTCACCGTGGCATTGAAGGTTCTGGGGTTTTCGAACCTCTGGTACGTCTGGTACTTGATCCCCAATGCGGCAGCGATCTGCATCTGGGAGAGCCCTTTTTCGAGCCTGAATCTCCGAATCAATATCGGCAACTCAATTTCCGGCTCAGGCTCGATACTGTAAATTCCTTTTCCGGTAACATTTGATGGATCCGGTATTTGAAGCTCCCGACTGTATACCGATTCAAGCCACCCCGTCAATGCCTCTTTTGCCATTGCTTTTGCTTCTTCCAGTGTATCACCTTCTGTAATACAGCCTGGAAGATCGATAAACTCCACAGTATATCCACCTTCTTCAGCAGGCTCAAAACGAGCAGCATATTTTAACATCTAATCAGCCTCCTTCAGCCTTTTAAGGAGAGCGCGCTCCGTTCCCTTTTTCAGTTCTTTCTGATAACAACATACAGCATTAATGCTGTAATGTCAATTTTCAAATTCCGAAGTGGCGCTTGACATTTATATATCACTATGATACATATCTTTTAGATATATTAGGAGGCAAAATGAGAGAGAACAAGACCAGGTATGCGCTTCTCGGCCTTCTCGCCATCAGCCCCATGTCCGGCTATGATATGAAAACCGTCATCGGGAAAAGCCTGATCCATTTCTGGAACGAGAGCTACGGCCAGATCTATCCGATTCTGAAGCAGCTCGAATCAGAAGGCCTTGCGGTAAAGAGTGTCGTAGAGCAGGAAGGGAAGCCTGACAGAAATGTCTACACCATAACGGAAAAGGGCAGACAGGCCTTCGAAGGATGGCTCGGGAGGCCTGTGGAGGAGACAAGGGAAAGGGTCGAGATAGTGCTCAAGCTCTTTTTCGGCGGATTTCAGCCTCCTGCGCTCAATATACAAATGCTGAGACAGTTCAGGGGAGAGCAGCAGAAGATGCTTAAGAGCTACGCCGGCATCAGGGATTTCCTTGCATCGAAACATGCTGACGACAGGAACTACCCTTACTGGCTCATGACTCTTAACTGCGGATTTATCAAAAGCGAAGCGATGATACGATGGGCCGATGAGACTGTAGAGCAGCTCGAGACGATTGAGAAGAGCACGACGGCTATCACGAGTTCTTCATGGGCAGGCTCAGAAAAGCCGATATCCTGATATTCGCAGGCGCCATCACAGACAGATACCTGTCGTCGAGATGGAAGCTCTTCTTTGACCGCAGCTTCTTCAACAACCATACACCTGCATTGAGGGGAAGGCAGATCGGGTTCGTCATCTCAGGCCAGTTGAGCGCTGCGCCTCATCTGAAGCAGATACTCGAAGCATACACCGAGCTTCAGGAATGCGGTATCATAGATTTCGTGACAGATGAATGCGGAGACTCCGGTGCAATTGACAGGGCACTTCAGTCCTTTGCCGTGAGAGCGGCGCGCCTCTCGGAAAGCGGCTATGTCAAGCCGGCTACATTCCTCGGCGTGGCATCAGGGAAAATCTTCCGCGATGCCATCTACGGGCGGTACCGCTTTCCTTTCAGAGCCGATCACATATACTACCGGACCCACGGAAAATATGATTTCCCGCAGAACAATCTGGCGATTCCTGCCAGGAACGCTTTGCTTTCTGCTCTGGTGTCCATCCCCCCCGATCAGGAAAAAGCTTTACAACGGCATAGCTGACACTTTCGGTTCCATTCGAGATGGCGACTATGCCAGCGGAGCAGTCAATACCGCCGGAACTGTGGGCTCAGCCATGATGCTCTCAGGAGAACTCGGAGCCGGGACTGCCTGGACCGGTGTCGGCGCCGTGCTGAGCCTGGGAGCTGTTTTTGGGGGGGCTGGCTCTGGAACAGTACCGGAGGGTACAGTTTTCCAACAGCTTCGAGTCAGAGGACACCGAAATGTTTTTGAGATATGCGCTGGCTGACTCAGGTCTGAGCGGTGAGGAACTGGACAACGCCACCTATCAGCTGCGGAACGCCGACGATGAGGGTAGGCTAACGGGTTTCCTCATCCAGGCGGCGGCCGAGCAGATGGGAATGGACCCCAACAAGCTTCTCAATCTGCTGGCTAAGCTGGACCCTTACAGACTGGAGTATCTTATTACCCAAGGGCATGAGGTTGATCCCACCGATGACAATGACATGAGAAGCCTGGACGAGCAAAAGTTGAGGGAGTGGATTGATTTGCTCTATGAAGAGGGAATTGAAGGTTTGCCTGCAGGAACCTGTCACCGCTCCTGGGATATCACTCCAGAATGAACAGTGCACCGCTCCTGAGATACCGCTTCAGCAAAGACGGGGACAGCTTAATATTTTTGAAGACAAAAATATAAACTGTCCCCATCCTAAGTATCATGAGAAGCTGGTGGTGGACCTCGCCGCTCTTCAGATGTCAGTGCTTCAGGATGCATTTACGAAAGCCAGAAAGGAGAGCGGTCTAAGAGACAGGGCGTCCCTTCTTGTCCATATCGCCAAAGCCTTCCTGGAAGGATGCCCGACTTCCGGGAAAAGAAGAAAGCCTTGCTATCAGATAGTGATTCACCGCCATCTTCCTTCCGGTCTGGCGTGGTGCGACACTCTGAAAGGCGAAAGACCTGTATCTCCTGAGATTCTGGAAAAAGCGCTCTGTGATGTTGAAACAGTCCAACTGGATGAGCCGGAAAGTCCCAGCACGCGGGATCGGAATGATGAAAAAGCAACCGATTCCTGCGTTATAAAAGAGGATGCCGGCAGTATAAACAGTGACATTCAAAAGGAAAGGAATCTGAACTGGCAGGGTGGATTTGCATGTCAGGGGAGAACGCTATCGTATATCAACGAAGTTGTCTCTCCATATTGAACACAGCGCCTGATTATGATATGATGTTGCTACAGTATGGCACCGGCACCTGACATTCAAGAGGAGGAAGATCAATGGCCATTCAACCGGATTATATCATCCACAAATCGTACCTGCAGGAAGGAAAAGCCCCTGAAAAGGCCGCGGAGACACCCAGAGACAAGGTATATCCGATGACTCCGGGAGTCTGGCAGGGTGAAGCCATTGATCTCCTCAAGATGTATGATAAGAAAGAAGGGGCATTTTCGCCAGTAACTGAAGCGGCCGGAGGAACGGCTGCTGCTGCAGGGACCGGCATCGAGACCTCTAAGGCTGGAGCGGCTTCAGCACTGACTTCTCCCACTCCGCTGGCCTTTGACCCTGCAAAGCCCCCTGTCAGGGTCTCAGACACGGCTGAAGTGGCCTACAGCCCTGAGAATCTCTTCCCTCACTATTCGAGCTTCAAGTTTCTATTTGACGACACTATACAGAGCCTTCAGCATGTTAAGGGAACCTATTCACCTGAGCAGAAGGTGGTTGGAGCGCCTGCAGTAGTCGGCGGCGCCGAAATGCAGGCACCTGCCAGGCCCAGAGACATAGATTCTCTCACCGATGGGGCGCTCTATGACCCAAACAAGACAGAGATCAAGTCTGATCATTTCCCTGACAGGATGATATACTGGGAAGGCGGACTCTATGGACGGGACAGGGAGCTGGAAGCTGCCAGGAAACAGGCCACAGACCTTCGTGATAAGATCAAAACAGAAAAGGATCCTGCAAAAAAGGCTGAGCTGGAGAAAAAGCTGGAGGCAGCCGAAATGAAAGCTGCTGAGCGAATGATGAACAGCGACATTGTAAAGCAGCATGAAAATGCTCCCAACTACCGTCAGGTGCCAGGCAAGCCCGTTCACGGCATCGGTCAGCCCACTAAACAGGGCTTCGAAGACGTGGTTACGCATGTAAGCGGGGATAAGAAAAAGCCGGTCGTATGGGCCGACATGAGAGCGGAAGCCGTCATCTATATCGACGGAAAACCTTACAACCTCAGACAGCTGCAGGGAGGAGGGAACCTCGACCTTAAGAAGGGTGCTTCTGCTGAAGAACTCGAAGCCGCAGAGGATAGACTGAAGCAGTCTCTCATCAGCAAGGGCGAGATAGAAATTGTGGAAGAAAAGCCGCTTCTCGATGTCAATGGAAAACCTGTCCTTGATGAGAATAAAAAGCCCAGAACACAGCGCGTGACAAAAAAAGTAAAAGTCAGCGCTGACAATGTGCAGACCACAAAAGATGTGGCAGGAGAGCTGAAAGACAAAGGATACAATATAGAATACAAGAGAATACCGGTAACAGATGAATCGAGCCCCAGCGAAGCCGATATGGACACCATCAGAAAGTTCGTTGCCGATGCAAAGAAGAACCACCCTGAAGAGGACGTGCAGTATGTGTTCAACTGTCATCAAGGGAAAGGCAGAACGACGACTGCAATGGTAACCGCCGGGATTACTCTGGACGGAAAATCATCATCTTTCAACATCCCGCTCTTCGGCGCCATTTCTTTCGGAGACGGCAAGAACCAGGCGGAACAGAACATCAACAACAACTCCCACCTGCAGAACCTTCGCGAAGCTGTCGATGAGTACAAGGGGAAAGCCGAAGATGCAAAGACAAAGGCAGACTCTCTTGAAAGTCAGTGGAAGGCAGAAACTGATCCTGATAAGAAAGCGTCTCTTGAGAATCAGTTTAAAAGCGCACGGGAAAAGCAGGAGAAATATGAGAACAACACCCGTGAATTTACCAGGCGGTATGCCACACTGCAGAAATACGGTGAATATATCTCCAGGCACGGCGAAAACTGTGAGAAGCCGACCTTCGAGGAATGGGTGAACGGCGCTGCCGAGAAGAAGGATATGGAGCAGAAGTGGGCTGCCATCAATCAGTACTTCCAGGTTCCAGGTGCGGCAGGTGCAGCACCGGAGACGGCGTTTGCATAATGATGAACGACAATGTCGGAATGAATCACGAAGACGAGACAAGAGGAGACGGCGCTTCAGTGGATTTTCTTCTGGAATGGGAAGAAACTGAGTTGCCGCAACTTGATGACAGGCTCGAACCAACAAAGGAAGCCGGTTCGTACCTTACTGGCTTCTCTCTGGATGAAACGCCTGACAGACAGTCAGATTTCCCATCGGATCTGCAATATGGAGAAAAGACTTCCTGGAAGCGCACCGAACTCCCAGAGGAGCGGGCCAGGACAGCAGAAGAGCGCGGGATTCCCCCATCAACAGCCACGCCTGCACTGCAATCAAACCAGCCAGCAGAACAGGAGAAGACTGATAAACCTGGACTGACACCTTCCAGAGATATGGAAAATCCAGCAGCCCTGGAAGCATCATCAGACGATGTGCCGGCAGGTGCCGCTGCACCGCAGCAGTCTGTACCGGCATCTCAAGCTGAGAAACCGATTGCGACAGGTGCCGCAGCAATCCCTGCAGAGACGACTCCCCCATCATCCGAAGCCATTCAGGAGGAGGGAGAACGAGAGGAGTTCTTCCAGTGGACAGCCGAAAGAAACAAAGCCATTGAAGAAGCCCTCAGCGAGACATCTGAGGCCAGGCTCCCCACCGTCCACAGCCAGCTCGATGCGATCAGGCGGTCACTTGAAAAAGGTGAGATTACCGGAAAAAGGGCTCTCACGCTGCTGGGTGAAATAGAGACATATCTCGGAGAGAAGATTGACTATCAAAAAAACAAGGTCACCGTCGCACACGAGGCAGTCATAGGCGCCCGCTCAGATCTGCTGAAAGGACTCTATTCATATCAGGAATCTGTAAACTCTCTGAAAGAATACCTCACTTCAGGGGAAGACGTGCAGCTCCACCTCTCGGTGTACACCGCGGATCAGGCCACATCATTCATCGCCCAGGCCCGGCACACGATCATGGAGGCAAAGCCTGAAACACCTGAGTAGGGCGAGAATTGAGCTGCACGAGGAGAGCAAAACCTCAGTTGCCGGAGTAGAGTATGACACGATGAGTGTTCCATGACACCCCAGGCTGCTGCTATCCAGAGAGCGTTTCTCAATGGTACTGCAGAGAGGCGCTGTCATGACTGATGCCGGAAGGCATTGTCGCAGTTGCTGCCAGAAGGTCTTGTCATACATGATGCCGGAAGGCGCTTTCGTCTCCCAGGCCATCACACAGCGCGCTGATTACTGCTTCAAATGTCTTCTCGAGTAAGTGAATGTCGCCGTGCAGAGCCTTCTCTATCTCTATCACTGCTGCTCCCTTTGATTTAAGCTCTCTGCAGATCATACTATCAGTTCGTGAAAACTGCAAGGGTATCTCATCCTTTACAAAGAAATGCTCCCGGAGTGACAGAACCTCCTTATGGGTGAGGAATTCCTGCAGCGGGCCGTCATCGAAGGTGCCGGTGAGGCTGTCGAATTTCAAGGTGAATATCTTTGCCATCATTGGTGTGACTTCTTTCAATTGCTATGTATCGTGATCGAAATTCCTGCCGGGAGGGTGATTGGTTTTCCGGGCCGTCGTACGCACTGTGTCATTGTATCTCTCGCAAGTTCACTGCACCGCGCCCGGCAGGCTCTGCGGGGTGGGGGCGCACCCTCCACCGCCGCACCTGTCTCGTTCACTTCTACAAAGGGTAAAAGTGTAAAAGTGCAAAGGGTTATTTGGTCCTCACAAGGCGAAAGCCGAAGTTGATACCGCGGCCCCCGGGAGCGCAGGCATTGCGTAACCCAGACCGGCAGATATTGGCACCACTGTTCCAGCCCCCGCCGCGGAGAACACGGTTACCGCCTATTTTAGGGCCTTTAGGATTAGTATATGCAGCAGCAGGTGGAACGGGATTCCACTCATCATACGGGAATGTAGCTCCAGACCAGTCGCTTACCCACTCCGATACATTCCCGCTCATGTCATATAGACCAATACCGTTGGGGAAGGCAGTGCCTACATTGTGGTGGTTTCCTCCTGAATTCTCAGTGAACCAGAGATAACCCCATCCGATCGCCGGTGGATTATCATCAGATAGCGTGTCACCCCAGTAGTAATCTGTCGTCGATACTCCACCTGCGGCCGTATTGATCCTGCAGGCATACTCCCACTCCGCCTCTGTGGCGAGGCGGTAGCCGGAGTTTTCAGGGTGGTAATTGTCGCCATCTGTTGTATTTGTCCATCTGAGAGTGCCATCAGCAGACCAACCACCATAACATGGAACGAGGCCGTGCTTCTCTGAAAGCCAGTTGCAGTAAGCCACCGCGCCATACCAGGTCACATATACGACAGGACGGGCGCTGTAGTCGGAGGGAATAGTTTTGGGTTGATATTTTCCGCTGACAATTTCAATGCCGTTATACGCGTCATCAACATCAAACCTCCACCAATTCACGCCACCTTCTTCAGGGTTGTCAACTGAAGGGTCTTGCGCTTTCATATCATTCAGAAAATCGCAGTAATCCTTGTTCGTCAGCTCATACTGGCCGGCATAAAATTCGCTGATGGTAACACCTTCAAGAGGTGTATCAGGATCTGTCACAATTGTCTGCCCCGGCACATCCACCAACCCCACCGTGATCTTCGCTGTTCCTTCCTTTCCCCCATACACGGCTTTCACATCGGCCTGCTCAATATATTTCTTCGCATCATCAGCAGTAAATATGCCTGTCGCACCACCAACTTCACCGACAGTTGACGTGGTGGTCCATGTGCTCGTGGTGGTCACATCCACCTCACTGCCGTCACTGTACTTCGCCTTTGCCGTAAACTCCTGCGTTGCCGCACCACCATCATCCAGCCCCACTTCTGACGGACTGTTCTTATGGCCAATCACGGCACTTTCCGGAGTCACTTTCACTGAGACAAGTGTCGGTGCCCCTCCTCCACCACCGCCGCCGCCTGAAGTCGGACTCGGAGAAGGTGTCGGAGATACCGAAGGCGAGGGAGTGGGCGTCGGTGAGGGTGATGGCGTCGCCGTTCCTGTAGGCGTCGGGGAAGGGGATGGTGAAGGAGGGGCAGGCTGAGGGCTTGGATTCGGCGTGGGATTTGTATTCAAGTTGTACGTCGATCCGCCTCCGGTTGTATCAGCCTTTACAATATAAATCGATACGCTTTCTTTGAATATCAATGCTTTTATCGGTGCGCCCTGTGGCATCTGGCACTCCACAAGTGTGTCAGACCACTGGCCGTAGTTTACGGCTTTCGTCACTGTCGTGCCATCACTGAAGGCCACGTAACCTTCTGATGAGGTGCCCAGGCGAGTCGTACCGAATCCGCTCCCCTGGATCTGAATCCAGTCTCCCACTCTGACCGGCTGGCCAGGGAGATCCATATTGTTCGCCGCAGTAATCTGAGGTGTAGCGGTGGTTCCTCCGCCATCGCCTCCGCCATACCAGGCAGTGCTGCTGTCACTCCCGCTGCTGCCGCAACCTGCGATGGTGAGAACACATGTGATGCACACCATCAGCACCACTGTCGACCACGTTCTTTTCATTGTTTTAACTCCTTTCAATGATGCAGATAATGTATGAAAAAACAAAGAAATTCCTCTGTGGCAGTAGTGAGATCAATGCGAAGTACAGTAGAAACCGTTACTACATCGTATGCAGAGTGCACATCATCATGAAACCCTTTTTCCCTTACCCTCCAAAGCAAAGAATGAAAGAGAATGAAAGAGAATGAAAGAGAATGAAAGAGAATGAAAGAGAATGAAAGAGAATTCGGCGCGAAACCCCCTTTATTCCTTCTTTTTCACCCCATTTCGCCGAAATTCAACGCCCACTCACCACACATTCACTCAACGAAAATAGTATATCACAGTACTTTTTATTCTTCAACAGAGTTTTCGGAGAATATTTCTCCAGAAGCACTTTTTTTGATTTTCTGTACGCAGCTCATTTGATCCGAACATATCGATCAATCGATCGCGTTTTTTCAGATCATACGATCCTCATTTTTATAGATCGATCGATCCTGTATAAAAGATCGGCAGGGAGGGAAAAGGGCGGTACAGGAGGAAATCTCCTCTGTAAGTGGTTTGGTATGAATGGTGCTCAAACCACTGAAATAATACCATTGAACATAAGGCAGAAACAGTGTCAAAACGCATAAAAACGACAGGACAGAACGGTCGCGCTGATCGCAGATCGTCTTCATCAGAGCCAATCTCGATCATTATCATAGAGGACCACGCCATTCTGAGGGAGAACCTGGCAATGACGCTGGAAAGCATCGAGCAGTTCACTGTCAAAGGAGAATTTGAACTGGCCGGTGATGCCCTTACCTTCCTTAAAACCACTCCTGTCGATGTGGCCATAATCGACTACAGTCTCCCCGACATGAACGACATCGAGTTTCTCAGGGAAGCCATCAGGCATCTGTCGAGGGCACTCACCCCTGACAATGGATGCAGGAACAGGAAGACGCTCGCAAGGACATAACGCTCATCAGAAACTACCTGGAGAAACATGATCCGATGATAGCGTTCGGAAGGTGATGGCCTCCACCTGACTCTTCCGCCCCCTTCCACCACCCTGTAGGCCGGGGGCCTGCAGCCTGTGAATACTGCGCCAGGAAGCTCTCTGTGGCGGACTCAGCGGACTCAGCCGATCAGCCATCACAGGCTTTTACCCATGTAAATGGTCTCCGCTGCGCTCCGATGAACGGAGGCCTGCCTGAGCAGCAAAACCAGCATAATCATACTCTTCTCTCTCTGAAAAGGCAGAAATATCTCACAATATCTCAATACCTTAGGGGTATTGATTTTCGCCATTTCCCAGATCCCTCTGCAATAGTGATTTTCATCCGTAAAAAACATCACTGAACGTCTACAGAAAAGCGTTAATTTTTCATCAATATTTGATTATTATCACCATATCTGATAAAATTTACATGTAGGATACAGATAAATCTTTAATGAGGAGGTTCACCGTGATGCAGTACATGAATGCCACAGAACTCCACATGGATAGTACAATATCTCGCGTTGATGGTCTTGATCTGAAAAGGGGACTGACTCGTTTTTTTTCTTAAAAAAAGGAGTCTGTCCCCATACTGCTTTTCAGAGAGCTCTGGCAGCGAGAAAGCTCTACGGAAAGACTGAAAAAGCCCTGACCTTCTGGATTATGGAGATGGATGAAAGAAAGCTTTACAATGACTTCGGCTGCTCCAACATTTTTCAGTATGCAACACGCTATCTCAGCCTCGGAGAGCATACCATCGCCGAATTGTTGAGGACAGGGAAAGCACTGGCACAACTTCCTCTCATATCAGAAGCCTTTGAAAAGGGACAGATCTCATCATCGCATATCAGAGAGATTTCAAGAGTAGCCACAAAAGATACGGAAGAATACTGGCGTGACACGGCTCGTGGAAAAACAGTGCGCGAAGTGGAAAAACTGGTGGCCTTCACTCCCAAAGGTGGACTGCCAGGAATGAACAGCACTGCACTCAAGCCGGTAAGCAGCGCTGTGATTCAGTCTGCGCACTCTATGACACCTGCCATCCCTGTTGAATCTGCCATTCCTTCGGCACAGACCTCGGCCCCCGCATCAGAAGATGTGCTGAAATGCACCAGCGAAGGCGAAACATTGCAGGAACCTGGCACCGTTCCTGGGATGTCACGGCAGAATGTGCAGAGCACCGCTCATGAGATACCGCTTCAGCAAAGACAGGGACAGCTTAATATTTTTGAAGACAAAAATATAAACTGTCCCCATCCTAAGTATCATGAGAAGTTGGTGGTGGACCTCGACGCTCTTCAGATGTCAGTGCTTCAGGATGCATTCACGAAAGCCAGAAAGGAGATCGGCCTGCGAGACAAGGCATCCCTTCTTGTCCATATCGCCAAAGCCTTCCTGGAAGGATGCCCGATTTCCGGAGAAAGAAAAAAGCCTCGCTATCAGATAGTGCTTCATCGCCATCTTCCTTCCGGCCTGGCGTGGTGCGACACTCTGAAAGGCGAAAGACCTGTATCTCCTGAGGTTCTGGAGAAAGTGCTCTGTGATGCTGAAATAGTCCAACTGGATGAGCCAGAAAGTCCCACGTGCGATCGAACAGGCGGTCCCACAGGGGATCAAACAGACTCTCCCACAGGGGATCGAACAGACTCTCCCACAGGGGATCGAACAGACTCTCCCACAGGGAATCGAACAGACTCTCCCACAGGGAATCGAACAGACTCTCCCACAGGGGATCGAACAGACTCTCCCACAGGGGATCGAACAGACTCTCCCACAGGGAATCCCACGTGGGATCAAACAGGTCTTCCCAAAGTATCTCCCACAGGAGATCAGAGTATTGAAAAAGGGCACAATACTGGAAAAATGGGGACAGACTCGAATATTAACATTTGACAATAATCAAGACGAAGTAAAGGGCCTTCAATACTTCCCGTCAACATTGCAGGCTTTCAGAAGAGAGAGGCAATTTATACTCACCAGCATAACAAACTGCAGCATCCCAAATTGCCAAATGAGCGTTGATAGATGATTCCAGAAGTTTTGACAGTGCAATTTATACTCACCAGCATAACAAACTGCAGCATTCTAAATTGCCAAATAAGCGTTGATAGATGATTCCAGAAGTTTTGACAGTGCAATTTATAATGCGCGTTTGTATATAATGCGCGTTTGTATAAAGCAGGCTCGAAACCATCTGAGCTGAAGCATCCTCCCGGGATACCCGCCTCAGATGGGAGGCTCAGAGCCTGCATCCTGTTCTTCCTCTTTCAGCAGAATAGAGCAGACAAGGGCGCAGAGAAGAAGAAACGCTCCGAAGAGGTATGATACAAAAAAGCCCGACATAAAGAGATCCACTGGTATCTGAAGGAGAGCTGCATGTGTGCCGCCACTTTTCACCATTCCCGAGAAGGTCTGAGAAAATATCGCTTCAAACAGGCTCACACCCAGCAGAGAGCCCAGGCAGATCAAAGACCTGGATACAACATACGCAACACCCATCCTCTCTGATGGCACGGCATTAATAAACAAGAGGCTGTTTGGAGATATAAACAGTCCGATTGATGTGCCGGCCCATAAAAGAAAGATTACCACCTGCATGAGCCCTTCAAGATAAATTGAGCCGGAAAAGTACAGCCAGGCTGCAACCGATGAGACCATTGCCGCACTGCACACCACACGCCGGGAAGTCCCGGAAAACACTTTTACTCCAAGCGGTGCAGCAGCCATCATTGCTGCCGAGAACAACATTATTACAAATCCAGCCTTATCTGATCTCAATCCCTTACAATATACAAGAAAAAAGGGAAGTAGAAAGGCATTGCCTGCCACTGCCATAAAAGACAGCAGACCGGCCAGACTGGCCATGGCAAAATTTCTGTTTGTATAAAGGTCCGGTACCAGAATAGGCTCAGAATGACGCCTCTCCCAGTAAACAAATCCCAGAAAGAGCATTATGAACAACATAACCAGAATCACGACAAAAGGCGATCGCCATCCCGCTTCACCGCCAATATTAACTATATAGAGAAGTGTCGCAAGTCCGAGAAAGCTCATGGTAAAACCTGCAATATCAAAGGACCCTGGCGGCGTCAATTCACTCTGTCCTCGAGGAAAAAACCTCACAACACCCCACAATGCCAGCAGGCAGGGAGGAATCTGAATCAGAAAGATCCATTGCCAGCCGAGACAGGCAGATATGATTCCACCGATCGGGGCACCGACAGTAAGTCCGACGGCTGCTGCTGTGGCCATTAATCTGAAGGCCATCCCTCGAAAACCTGCAGAAAGATGGCGCAGTACCAATGCAGCAGGTATGGTAATCAGGATGGAGGCGCCTATGCCCTCTACACATCTGGAGAAAATCAGCATCTCCATCGATCCGGAGATGCCGCAGAGCAGCAATCCTGCAGTGAAAACTGCATAACCTGCTATAAAAATCTTTATGGAACCGTGAGTATCAGACAATTTCCCTGAAAGCGGAATTGTAGTGGTCATTATGAGAAGGTAGGCTATAACAACAAGCGAGACTTCTCCGGTATCGGCATTAAAAGTCCTGGCCAGCTCAGGCAGTGAAATATTGACAATGTAAGTGTCCAGGGAGCAGATAAAAGAGGCAAAGGCTACTGCAGCCATTACCCGGCGTGCCCTGGAGGCCTCCTGAACTGTCACATCTTCCATCATTCCATACTTTGTGAAGAAGCAGATTTTGGTTATCCCTAATTTGCCCGAGATTCAAGAAGCCTCTTCTTTAGAAGGCCCTGAAGTTTCGGCCGCATCAACGCCATCACAACTGGACCGGCCATCTTCTCCATGTTTCAACAACTGATGGAGAATAATAGCGGTAAATGTGCCAAGTCCGATACCTCCCATGGTGAATCCTCCCAATGTGAAGGTGAAGTCCGAGGCTCCTGTTATGAGGGTGACTGCTATTACAAAAAGGTTTGAAGGCCTGGAAAAGTTTACATTTCCATCACTCCAGATTCTTGCACCGGTAACAGCAATCATACCGAATAGAATCACAGCAATCCCACCAATGACACCTGGAGGAATTGAGCTTACAAGCGCGCCGAACTTGGGACAGAGTCCCATAAGTATGGCGGTAACAGCCGCAATGAGATAGACAACAGTGGAGAAGACTCTCGTCATTGCCATCACGCCGATATTTTCAGCATATGTGGTAACACCGCTCCCGCCGCCTGCACCTGATAAAATAGTGGCCAGCGCATCACCCAGAAAACCTCTCCCAAGCCAGGGCATAAGGTTTCTGCAGGTCAGTGCGCTGATAGCCTTGAAATGACCTGTGTTTTCAACCACAAGTATTATAGCCACCGGAGCGATCTGGCCAATAGCATTCAAATTTAATGCCGGAGCTGAAAAAGGTGGGAGACCTATCCACGGGGCACTGATAACCGATGACAGAGAGACCTGTCCTGTGCATAACGCAACTATATAGCCGACAAAACACCCGAGAAGAACCGGCAGCCTTCCTGTAAATCCCCTGGAATAAACGGCTATAAGAAGCGCAGCAAGCAGCGTGACAGTTCCCAGGAGCGGTCCCTTCATAAAGAGCCCTTTAGCTGCTCCGGCAAGATTAAGGCCTATTATCATTACCACCGAACCAGTAACTACAGGAGGCATGATCTGATCTATCCAGCGATAACCGCCTCTGATTACTATCAGAGCTATAAGGGCATAGAGGATGCCTGCCGCAATGATACCTCCATATGCTTCATTAACGCTCATTGATTTGGAAACTGCCAGCACCGGACCGATGAACGCGAAACTGGAGCCGAGGTAGCTTGGCACTTTCCCTTTCACACATAGAAAGAAGATGATAGTGCCGATACCGGAGAAGAAGAGAGCAGTATTGCTGTCCAGCCCCATGATGAGCGGTGCAAGAACTGTAGCTCCAAACATGGCCAGTACGTGCTGAAGGCCCATCAGGATTGAATCACGCCATGGGAGACGCTCTTCAGGATAGATATTGCCTTCCTTTTTCTCTTTCCAGGAAAAGAGGCCTCCCTCTTTCATCTTCATCACCTCTCAGAGTATTTTACCACAGGCAGCCCTTTAACCTTCACAGCAGGGAACTATTCATTCCCTCTTCGGCCGGCATTGTCACTGCAGGTGAGGCGTACATCAAAAGAGGAGAGCAGAACGCTCCCCTCAGCTTCAACCTGTAATGAACTTTCGCTTATCTCTGTGTGCCGTCAGGCCATACATTGGGAACTTCCGGTTCCATCTTCTGCTGATCCATTGGGCTGATGTCGGACTTGCCGAGAGACGTCATTGCTTCATCCCATTTGGTTTTTTTGGCGAAGTCCAGATTCTTGTATCCGTATCCCGGACCTGAGGTCCCGAGAGTGGTGGGAGCATAGATGCTGACACCGTGTGAATCCGGATAAGAATTAGGATTGCTCTCATTGGCTATGATAACTTTATTGATGTTGTCTATGACTTCCTGCGCTGCCTTCTTGACATTCTTATCTGTAATGCCGGTCGATTTCAGCATCTTGTCAGCCATGTCATACTCATCTCTGAGATCCTTATATGGTGTATAGCCGCCGCCGTAGTTCTCAGCGCTTCTGATGGCAGTCTTAATCGCCGCTTTGTCAGGTGATGCGATTATCGCCTCGGCCAAGGTGTTGGTGGCATTGGTAAGGCCGTCCATCTTGGTCAGATCGATTGCAGAGAATGTCGGGATGTCTCTGTTATGCTGCTTGTTTACATCCACGACGATCTTGGCGAACTGTTCCGGTGTTGCATCTATCTTCATAAGCTTCATCTGCTCGAGAGCCTGGCCCAGTATCTTGCCACCGAGCATGGAGTCATAAGTCCAGCCTGGCCCGCCTTCGCTCTCTTCTGAAGCCAGCAGTATATTTGCCTTATCTTTCAGCTCTTGTGCTATCTCAGCTTCTGCCATCAGACAGGCGTCGAAGCCGACTATATCGATCTTCTTGCCGGTGATCTTCTCTGCATCGGCCAGTGCCTGCGCAAGGTCCGGAATGTTCATGAAGCCGCCGGAGCCATCATCTGCCATTGCTCCTGTGAAGCCGCCGCCGTGATCGTTGAGGATAAGCGCTACATGGTCTGCAGGATAGCTCTGCACGCCCCATACGATGAAGTCGGTAAGAGTCTGAGGCTTGGCCATGTCAACCTTGCCCATATCCTGCAGAACTTTTGAGCCGAACTGATCGGGGACATTGTCCTGAGTGACATAATAGCGGCGGCAGTTTGCCCATCCGCCGTCAATATGACTGGGATCAGCACCTCTGTCAATCTGAGCTAGGATATGGGTAGTAGGATCAGAGCCAACGTGCTCCATGTTGTCGATGTTACGCAACTGATAAGGCTCCAGGTTGCAGTCTGCCGCAATGTAATTCATCACAAGCCATTTCGCCTTTGGCTGCTGCGCTGGTGATCCACCTATCTGGACACTGTCAGCCTGCTCCTCCTTTGGCTTCGCCTCGTCAGTACGCTGAGGTGCTGGAGTGGTTGCCAACGGTTGATTGAATGCCGCTCTCTGAATGCTATCCATGTAAAAACCTCCTTAGTTATTTCACTCTATTAAGTTATGACAATTATAACACGCATACTGAATCGGGGAAATTGCCAAATTGTTAACATATCTCCATCAACGAAAAGGGATCGATCCGTATACATTTTGTTAACTTTTAAGAAAAGTTCTGATAAAAACCTCGTGATATAATGAGATAGAGTCCGGAGGAGAAGCAGACTTTTGAGGAATATACACAGAGCCGTCCTCATCATAATTTTTCTGATACTTCTGGCAGGAGGAGCATTCCCTGTCTGGAGCCAGTCTTTTGTTCCTCCAATCGTTCCTCCCGATCCCTCAAAAATGAAAGAGAACACAAAGACATTTGATCCGTCATCGCCTCCACCGGCTCCAGGATCCATTGAGCCACTTACAACACCGATACATTCACCGGAAGAAGAATCACCTTCGTTACAGCCGCAGCAACTCACCGGACAGATAGCTGGAAGAGTGGTTGCCAGAGATTCAAGGGGAAGAGCCGATGAATCGAAAGGACTGACCGGAGTGACAATCCGGATCAGTGACGGTACAAACTGGCGGAGCTGCGTGACAGAACGGGGCGGATACTTCTCAGTTGAAGGCCTCAATTCAGGCAGAGGCACCATAACCGCGTCCCGGACCGGATATAAAAATACCCAGGGATATATCACCATTGTTGATGGAGCACAGCGCCGCGTTCTCATCGCCATGACCCCTCTCTTCTCCACTGAAAACAGCGAAAAAGAGAGAGGTTTTATCAACGTTTACGCCTACGGCAAATATGATTACGAAGGAAACTGGATCGGCGTGGAAAGCATCAAGGTTCACGAAAAAAGAAACTACAGCCGACGGTGGTCAAAGTTCTTCAATGCAAGTGCCGGAAGCGGTTATGTAACCCTGGCCTGCAGTGGGGCTGAAATAGGAGACTATTATCAGGTACAGGTCAAATGGAGCGACGGTACAGTCAGAACCAGTGAATTCAAGCTCAGGCAGAAGTACCGTGACATCACAATTTCGCTCTGATCCCTGCTCCTACCACCACTTGCCCTTCTTTTTATACGCCTCAATAAAGGCTTCCACAGAGCGGTCATAGCTCTTCTCAACATCAGGCGGAAAAAGGCAGCCAGGCAGCTCACCCATGCCCCAGTGATAGTGAAGACATTCACAGCATACACCTTTGCGGCTGCAAGGATTGTATGTACAGCTGCAGCGTTTTTTATTCCTGTCGGCAGTGCATTCTTTCATTGATGAGTCCTCTCGATCATAGTTTATAACCGAAGCGGCGGAGCAGAGATTTTCTTTCTGCGATCTGCTCGTCATCTTCAATACCCTTCGTCCCGGCCCCGTCTATCACACCCATTATTCCCCGCCCTTCATCGGTTTCGGCTATTATTACCTGCAGAGGATTTGCAGTGGCACAGTAAATACGGCACACTTCAGGAACCATTTTTATGGAATTGAGAACATTAACCGGGAATGCATTCTGCAGGAAGATAATAAAACAGTGGCCTGCTGAGATAGCCATAGCATTCTTCTTTGCAAGCGCCACCATTTCGTCATTAGTGCCTGACCAGCGTACAAGGGCAGGACCGGAGGATTCGCAGAAGGCCAGACCGAATTGTATCCCCGGCACCGATGTGACAAGTGCCTCGTGAATATCCTCAACAGTTTTTATAAAATGAGACTGGCCCAGAATCAGATTGACCGACTCAGGCTTCTCGACTTGAACTACCTTGAGTTCCATATTTCATCCCCCTTCAGTTTCCGGAATTCTCTGATTGTCTGTGAACGCTCCTGCTGCATTTTAAGGAGTAAAGAGATTACACCGATGATGCCCTTTTACTCTGCCTCTGCTGCTTCTGTAGCTGCTTCTGTAGCTGCCTCTTCCCTTCTGAGCTCAACAAACTTTGAAAGTGCTGACCGGGCTTCGTCGAGCCTTGCCAATGCAGTGCTTATATGGATATCGTGACGGTCTATCATAAAGCTGTTTATTGACTCAAGAGCCTTTTCAATGGAGTCCATGGAGCTCACCACTTCCATCGGTACAGGCTCTTCACCTTCTTCAGTCAAAGGCAGACCTGCCGAGCCAATGGAGAGCCTTTCCAGATGCTCCAGACCTTCCTGGACATGCGTGATGGCGAGATCAAGCTGAGTCTGACCTTCCTTCAGATCTTTGAAGCTCCTCATGTTCATGAGGGCTCCGAGAGCCATACCTATGCCTTCATTGACAATAGACTGTGCCGAATGGAAACCTTCCACAAAGCTCTTCAGATCAATGTCCTCTTCGTTTATGTCAGAAGCTTTCGCCATCTCTTTTCTGAGCTTCTCCAGATTGGAGTCCAGCTCTTCCCTGCTGTTGTCCATTATATCCTGAAGCTGCTCCACAATATGGAAGTACACTCCTTCCAGCTTTTCCTTCGACAGGGTTCCGGATGAATCAACTACTTTCTGCCCCATCTCCCTGAGCATCTTGAGAGGCTTTTCATACCTGGTGCCGCTCATCATAAGATCTTCACCGCAATGGACACATTTCAAATCATCATCCTGATTTTCAGACTGACAGACCGGACATTTCACTGCCATATAATACACCTCGTCTTCTCAAGAAATAGAGCGGTATATATCTCCCGCTCCATCTATTCGACCATTAAACAGGTAAACCTTTACATCTCTAGACTTTCACATTGATGCCACCTTGAGCCTCTCCACCGGCAGGAGCTGCCGGTGCTGAAATATCGACCTGTCCAGCCTGCGGCTGAAAAGTTCCGATATCAGCCCGGGCAATTCCCGTATCGGCCTGGACAGTCTGCTGCTCTGCAATTCCCGTATCGGCCTGAGCTGGCTCTGCCTGTACAGCGCCCCGATCCGCCGTGTCATTGACCACATTGTTCTGTGAGGCCTGCTCTTTCGCATCCAGTGTCTTTGCAGGATCAGCTTTGTCGCCCTCTGCACCCTTATCAGCCTGAAGCCCCTGGAGTGCATCAGGATTCACCTTTCCGACTCCTGCTGCCTCCCGGCCTTCACCTGTACCTCTGCCTCCGGGAGTGTTACCCTTGCTGTCGCCTGGTCTATTATCTTCTTCTGCGGTGCCCAGAGCCTGGATGACCTGCTGCTGGACTCCCTTGTCAACCTGTATCTTTTCCTGTGCCACCTGCTTCCAGAGGAGCGAAAGCGTGCGCTTGTCCTGACGCTTCTTGTTGGCAGCTGCCGGGTTTCCCTGATCCGGTGTCCCGATTACCTGCTGGGCCAGATCGGATAGCTGGCGCTCATATTCTTCCTTCTTGGAAGATCCTTTTGACCCTGACGCTTCCTGAGCACCTGTTGTTCCACCGGCTCCACCAGCGCCATTCATCGCCCCCTTCTGGCCCTGTTGAGGCTTTTTCTGTGCCTGAGCCTTTTTCTGGGCATCCTGGGCATTCTGAGGGTTCCTGGTATTTTTATCGTTCTGCTGGTTCTGAACATTCTGCTGGTTCCGGTCAGTCTGAACATTGCCCTGACCGGGCTTGGCCTCACCACCCCTTGCCTGTACAGCCTGAGGCCCTGTCATGTTTATCTGCGGCATGGCAGCCATCTGAGCCATGGCAGGCATCTGAGGCATGGAAGGTATTGACGGCATGGAAGGTATTGACGGCATGGAAGGTATTGACGGCATGGAAGGTATTGACGGCATGGACGGCATCGGCATCTGTACCGGTGAAGCCATCATGGGCATTGCGCCGCCGCCACGTCCACCTCCACCCATTGGAGCAGAAGGCATCGCAGACATGGACGGCATCGCTGGCATGGAAGGTATACCCGGCATGGATGGCATCGCCTGCATTGGAGGAGGAGCCGCTGTAAACCTGTTCATCATCTGATTCGCCTGGTTCATAGCGTTCATGTTCATTCCCGCACGCACAGCACCTCCCATCATACCCATCATCATCTGTGCTGCCAGAGGATTCATTGCTCCGCCTTTTCCCAACGCATTAATGCCGCCGCCGCCCTGCACATTCTGACCCAGCTCCTGAAGGCGCTGAATGAGCTGCATCTGCTGGTTGCTGTTCACATTCAGCATATTCATGACGTTGTTACGGCCTTCCATGATCTGATTCAGACGCTGCATGCCCTGATCCAGCTTTGTCATCTCCTGAAGCTTCTTTGTCTGGTTCAGAAGCTTCTGTACCTTCATCTTATCTGCAGACTGCAGCATCTTCTGGGCCAGCTGCGTCATCTTCTGGGCCAGCATCTTGATCTTCTGAGCTGCCATCTTAAGTGTTTTTGCTATGGCACGGATCATCTGAGCCACCGCACGGAGCATCGCTGAAAGAGCTGCACCTACATAGGGGATGGCCGCCACTGCGGAAGCTGCCTGATCAACAGCTGTAGCCGCTGTATCCAGAGCTTGTGCTGCCATTTCTAACGCTTTGGACACACCGTCCAGAAGCTTGGAGATCCCTTTGAAGGTTGCCTCCTTCATCTTATACTGCATCTCCTGTGTCCCAAACTTCTGCTCGAGCTGGCCGAAATTATTGACTTTCTTCTGAGTCATGCTGTTGAAGTTCATCTGCTGCATCGAATCGCTGTTTATTGCACCGAGAGCCTGCATGATCTGGCCCTGGTTGTTCTGATTCTGGCCGAAGAGCCCCATCAGTGTATTGACATCGTTGATGCCGCCAAAGTTCATCGCCCCCATGGCAGACATGTTTATATTTGGCGAATGGTAGCCGCCAGCCAGCATCATGGCTCCCATACCCATATCCTGGCTGCTTATTGCAGAAATCATCTGATTTCTGCCGAGTGCATCATTGGCCTGTCCCATCATAGGCTGCGAACGCTGAAAAGAATCCTGTCCGGACTGGGCAGAAGTCACTCCCTGCTGTGTAGCAGGAACGGATTGAGATTTTCCAGTCTTGATCTGCTGGAAGTGCTCATCCTTGATCTTCTTCTTAGCTTTCTTGTTTTTTCGCGCATCCCTCAGCTTGCTCTCCGCCTTGTCAAAGGTTCCGCTGACCTGGTTCGGCATACCGGCATCAATTGTGCCGATTTCTGTAGGCATATCAAATGACATCTCCTCAACCCCCTTAAGGTTACAATTATTCTTGTCACTAATATCACGTCATAAACAGATCATGTAAAGGGCATGACAGAAAAAACAAATAATTTTTGTAACTGCTCAGGGGGTATAAAATAATTTTTCTGAATCTTGCATGAGTTTTTCCTTTCTTATCGAACAATGATAATGTAATGGAAAATGCAAGAGATTATGAAATCACATTACCACGGATAG
>Ga0302251_1000579_pt1 | contig 31866 bp, 36 predicted proteins | sample AAG_RA_Gln_MG_FD_193534 | JGI IMG/M metagenome (GOLD analysis project Ga0302251, IMG submission 193534) | Enriched activated sludge microbial communities from anaerobic digester in WTTP, New Holstein, Wisconsin, United States - AAG_RA_Gln | ecosystem: Engineered > Bioreactor > Anaerobic >... | reverse complement strand
GGAACGGATTCCCCTCTGAAGAACACCCTTTCCTCGAGGGAGGAGTTTTAAACAAAAAACGCCAAGCATTCGCTTGGCGTTTTCAAAACTCCCCACGTATGACGCAAGGCGTAATCGGAACGGCCTTGGTGTGCCTGACATCTTCCCGCCCACTTTGGACGCTAAGCTCACCTCAAATCCCGACGACCCTGTTAACCATTCTAAAATGGTTCGAGGGGAAAAATTTTTCCCCACGTTGGACTCGAGGCGTGGTTGGGCAAAGCCCTCTAAGTGCAAGGAAATACGTATACTTGTGAAAATGTACCGGCGACGCGGTCGCGGTACAGCCATCAGTTTATACGATCCTTTGCCGCCTCTCCCACAAGCGCCAAGGCCGGTTTACAAGAATATCGTGGCCATGGCCGTCCAAGTGCGGGAATATCTGATCGAAGATCCTCAAAGAACGCAAACCGCCGCGGGCAACCGCTTCGGCATCACCCGGGCCCGGGTATCGCAACTCATGACCATCCTTGAGAAGCTCCCGGATAACTTTATTTCTATCATGAAAACGACCGAAGATCAATCCCTGCTTAAAAGATTCTCCGGCAAATCCCTACTCCGCATCGCAAAGTTTAATACCTCAGAACAAGACAGAGCGCTCAAAACTGCTTTCCCCTCCAGCAACAAGACAAATTAAATTCCCCTATTTTGCACCGTTAATAATCGCAACGATTGCATCTGAAACCTCATCCGTTTCATTGATATTAGGCACCTTGTGCGAATAAATTGCTTTGTATTGATTCTTAACGCCGTAATCCTTAATGGCACCATCAATCAATTTCACGATGTTCATAATCTCCGGCATCGATGATTGATAGGCTCCGGACTTAGCCGCTTCCCAAGTCCACCCTTTCGCTCGACTTTTATTATAGGCATCGAAAACTTTGGAAAAAGTCACAAAAGCCGTTTTGGGTTCTATCTGCGTATCGTCATAATAAAATCTAAGAAATTCACCAATCTCTCCATATTTGAAATCCTGAACCGTCTCCCCTTGAGATAATTGAATGTCCTTTGTTACAACATTCCCATCCCGGACAAGAGCAACAGCTATTTTTTTGCCGAAATTGCTATTTACCTTTAACTCCAAATCTGCCGCGTCTTTAACGTCCTCTTCATTTATTTTAGTAATAATGTCGCCTTTGAAGATATCAGCCAAGAATGCCGGAGAGCCTTTGACAACAACATTTACATACGCCCCTTTGTTGGTACCAATCTTTGCCCTTTGCTCAGATGTTAAATCTACCGCAAGAACGCCGAATATTGGCTTCTTCATCTTAATCCAGTAAGATGCCATATAATCATATCGGTTCTGTGAATAAGGAATATATGTTGTCTTTGATCCATAAATAGTTGTATTCGCGGTTCCGAAAGAATTCCCAGACCCGCTATAGTTAGCCCATCCGCCGCCACTCCCATACACGTTCCCGGAGATATTACTATGCCCAGAATATGTTGTCGTTACCGTTTGATTATCAGGAAGGGTTAATGGCATCACTCCAGACAGCGTGTTTGTATATTGTGAATAAAAAATGACCACCTCCGCCTTAACTTTTCTTGCTTGGGCAATCAATTTTCCCTTATCGACCTCTCCAGCGTTGAAACTTGAAAATCCAATTAAGTTGTAGCCATCCTCAAACATCTTCTGCCCATCGGCATCAACATTGTTTCCCGTATATATTTGCGGATCACCCTTTGGCAGGATAACCATATCGGATTTTGAAAGATCCACGCCGCCCGTTCTGTCTTGATAAAATTTTGAATAAGGATTCTCAAGCGTGGCACAGCCCGAAAGCAAGACCACAATCCCTACCAGCAATAATCGTTTCATATCAACTCCTTCCGTTAGCAATCTATAACCTTATTCCCAAGAATTTCTTCTTGCGTCGGCTCGCGGCCGAGGATCCCTTTCAAAACACCAGCATATGCCTTCGATATCTGCTCACTCCGATACGCATCCTCGGAAGGCGACATCTTGTCCTTAGCATACTCGATTTTGATCCGCGCCGGATCTCCGAAACGCCATTTAAAATTGTCTTTTATACTTCTTCCACCCATAACGTAAATTGCCTTATCACGTTTTTGTTACAACCGTAGTATCCGGAGTAAAAGAAAAGGCTTTCAAATACATTTGCTGTAATTCATTTGGCACACTGTTAATGGCTTGATTAATTGCGACCATGACTTTGTCCGGATGGCCTTGAATGCCAACCTTCTCCCCCTCGATGCTGATATATCCGGGCAAGAAAACTTTTAAGCTCCCGACCAGACTTTCCAAATCTGCTTTTGAATAATTCTTTTTCATTTTTTCGTTTAATTTCAGTCTCACCGAAGCAAGCTCGGGCGGCTCTGTATCTGTCTTTTGAAGATCGTAAATAACCTCAAGCAATTCCTTCACCGGCCCAATAACTATCTCCGTAGATTGAATCTTATCAACCCACGCAGTCACTTCAAGAGGCGTAAAACAAGTTTTGAACAATTCCCTAATACTCTTTAAACCAATTTGCTTGGGCGCAGAAAGTAACAGCAATCGCATTAAATCTTCAACTTTCATCACTGTAATATTTTGCTGTCGCGCTTCTTTCGATATTGCGCTTTCAGGATCAGTCGCTCCCTCGAAATTCACAGAAACAACAACGGCATAATCCGCCTTGTAATCAGTCTGGTGTCGTTTTATACCTGACAGCTTTGCTGTGCCTGCTTGAATTTTGGTCTTAGCAGTGCTTTTGGCGTCAAAGATAATCGAATAATTCTCACAAGTTTCACTACTGCTAAAGCCCAACACCGCTTCGGCCTTCCCATCGGGTTTGCCGTTTCCCCCGATCTTGGTTGCCTCAAACCCAAGGGCCAAGAAAGCCCGATATACAGCATCCTCAAGTCCAGTTTCATCGGATATTGAATCTTTCAACATTTGAGCAACAGCAGGCACTCCTTTGCGATCTGAAAAAGAAAGCTCCCGTAAAGTATTATCCCGGCGACGCATAATATTATTTACTACCGACTCATCCAACCCGAGTTCGTATAAATGAGCTTCTGTTAAAACTTCCGTAACAGCAATAAATTCCAAGGGAAGAAGGCGTTTATATTGGTCACTATAGTTCGAAATGAATGGATGAAGCAGATTGATTTTCAAAGTTCCCGATGTTAAATCCAGCTTTGCCAAAGGATCGTGAGAACAAAGGATTATCCATTCTATCTTCTTGATTATTGACTCTTTTTCCGAAAGCTCTTCGCGTAAGCTGTTCAATAGCTGATTTTGATCAGCCACAACCGGTTTCTCAATTAGGATAGGATTGACAATTTTCCCTTGAAAATATTTTTCGGCGAAAACGAGTAGCGGTCGTTTCGACAGAGTAAGTGAGGTTTGAGACATCCTATAGCTAATATTATCTTCCTGCTCACGACGGTTCTCCTCATCAAAATGAAATTTTCGAACCTCATTGTTAAACTTTTTCTTAATGTATTCCTTCAATTGCTGTAACGGTTTTGATTCCTTTATTGATTCCCTAGTCGATGTAAGATTTTCGTCTAACAAATCCGCATGAATAATTATTTGCGTTCTATTAAAAGCACCATGTGAAAAAGCTTCCATGCCCAACAAAGGGTCATCTAAATTTACAAGACGCCCGCGCACCATTAAGAAAATACCGTGACTCCTGCCTAGTGCAGATGATTTACTATCATCAACCAGCGAATCTTCATACAAATCAAATTGACCATGGACTCCGGGAAGAGCTTCGAAGTCAACGTAATTGCATCCCCCTTCCTCCCGACAAGAAGCGTAATCCAAAGATTGCGCAGTGAGGTCATCCTTACCAATAATCCATGATTTCTTGATAGGCTTCGATATTTTTGAAGACTCAAGAATTTGACCATTATAAAAAAGATTAAATCCCGGATTTAGAGGTAGCGCCGTTCTTAATACCCATTGCAAGCGACCTTCTTTGATTTCTGCGGCCTTCGTCTTTAAGCTGGTTAATATTGAAAAAGTCCACGAATCGTTAGCGCCATCTCCGAACAACTTAAAAGGAACCATATCTCTACCCGCGACCTTCAATAATGGGCTCAAAAGAGATTCGACTTCCTTTGCATCAACCTCTCGTTCTTCTAACGACAACTCTTCTTGCTCGTTTGAAACGCAGTTGTAGTCCATGGTCGTGGCCAAATATCTTCCGTCTTTTTTACAAATATACGTTAGCTTATTCGCAAGGACATAGGTGGCCAGCTTGCCAATTCCAAAACGACCGATCTGTAGCCGCTTTTTCTCTCGCTCCTCTTTTCGTTTATTCGACACACCAACCTTCCAAAGATCCTTAAGCCCTTCCTGATTCATGCTTTCCCCATTATCGCAAACCCATATATACGCACCCTCGGCAGAAAGATCAGGTGAAACATAAACGGCAACCTTATCAGCAAATGCATCGTAAGCATTACAAACAAGCTCCTCAAAAGCTTTATTAGGACTCGAATATAATCCGGCTGAAAAAAGCTCAATGATTCGATAACTGATTTTTACAGGAATGGTGTCGATCTTCTTCCCACAATTCTCAATACTCATGATTTTCTCCCTATGACAATAAATTCCTCGGAATAAATCTTCTTACTATTACCATCCGAGCTAAATTGCCCGTACTTATCGCGATATGGCGTTAATATTTTTCTCGTAATCTTTCTTTTAGTCATTAGAATCTTCTTGAATCCGCTCCCCAACAATGATTCCGAAAGATGTTTTGCGTTATCGATCCTTATCCCTTTATATTCGGTATTGCCAATAACAAAAAGAACAAGCCCGTCATCTGAAAGCATTGAGTAACAAGCTCTCGTGACACGTTGCATGTCCAGAAAATATTTGGTAACAGCCCGAGCCTTTGATTTATCCCGTTTTATTAAGCAAGCAACAATTTTGCTGGCCGTCGCATTTAATCGTGACATCTCTTTTTCAAAACTATGCTGGTGATACAGACTGCCGATTGAACCATTACGAAGGGCTCTGTAATCGCTAACATAACCAAGCCACAAAGAAGATAACTGATGTAAGTCAGCGTATTCATACGAAGTCACATAGGGCGGGCTTGTTACTATCATATCGACGCTCGGCTTATCGACAGATTCATCAAGAAAATTAGCAGTAACGATCTTGGTCTCAGAAGATCCAGTCACATCGCTTTCCTCATTGGCACTTATCATAAATTTACACTGCTCTTTAAACGCTGAAAGAACACCAATCGGCTTCTTTTTAGGGTCAACTTGAGGCTTTATTGATTTCGTTAACCAGCGAGAAGAAGCTTTGAGGATATTTGAGAATGCACATAAAAAGAAATACCTATACTCACTTGAAGCCGGAACAACCACCTCAATCGCTGATTTCAACCTCTGGATATCGTAAAATTTATCTTCATCATACCAATATTTAAGCCGCTCATTTGCATTCACATATGATTCCAAATGACTCTTTAAAGAGTCAAAACTATTCAAAATTAAGTCGAGATATTCTTCCAGACGCCTTTTGATATATTTCTTACTTTTAGCTCGAGCGATTAACGTTGCCACTGGATTAATATCACAGCCCCAGAAATCAATATTGTTTCTCTTTGCTTCAAATGCCACAGTTCCGCAACCACAAAAAATATCTGCCATCCGATTAACTGACAGACCACCTTGCCTTGCATATCCTAATGCTTTTGTAGTAATAAAAGCGGGGAATTTAGCAGGATAGGCATGGATCCGATGCATTTTTAACTCCTTCTCCTCTCCAATATTCCAGAAAGGATCAATGGAAACTGCATCGGTATTAATTTTTTCTATTTTATCGAAAGATATCATTATCCTATTAAACCCCCTCCATAAACCCCTTACTTCTGTTCTTTACCGGCCTCATACGTCACCGCAAAGATCGAATCAGCCAGCCATTTGCGGAAGCTCGGGTTGTCGCTATATTGCTTAAACAGCTCCGCATGATCCGTAAAGAGGCCCAAGAGAACCTTTTGCAAGACCTTGTCATGCTCAATGCGGGCGTTTTGCTTATCGGAATTCTTGATGGCATTCTGATATGCCTTATCCGACGAAACCTTCGCCGGAATTTCTTCGGCAATAACCTTACGAATTTTATCTGCATCCTTCCAATCGATATTGCCGAACTGATCGTTGAACATCTTGAGAATATTGCTCAAGAGATCAAGTTCTGGCTCTGCCTTGCGGCCGCCACCCATGGTGGGAACCGCATCGACCTCGCCGTCCTTATCCGGCAAGGCAATATCAATAGTTGCTTTTGCCTCCACGCGGTAGCTGTCCATATCGATCGTTTCCAGAACACCCTTGGACAAATCCTCATCGATCGGAGCCGGAAGCTTAGGATTAAGAAAGTTCAAAAATATCGATAATTTCTCCCATGCCGCGTTCGTATATGGCAGAATCGAGGCTAAAAAGCTGTACGTTCTCACGAAAGCCTTCGATTTACCCTTAAAATCCACTTGTCCGTCCTCATCAAGGCTTTCTTTATAGGCGGCAACACATACATCCAATATCGGATCAAGTCGATCACGGTCGGCACCAGACAGGTATAACTGCACAAACTCGTCGACCTGCTCCCATGAATAGACCTGATACCCATCCAAAGCCGCCTGCAGGTCATGTAATTTGTTGGGATCCGTCTCTTCGCTGAGGATCGTGGTACGGTAATACGGCTCAAAGGCATCCCTGATATCATCAACGGTGTTATAAAAGTCGAGAACAAACGTATCGTATTTCTGTGGATGAGCGCGGTTGAGTCTCGATAACGTCTGAACCGCCTTGATGCTGGTCAACTGCTTGTCGACATACATAGTATGAAGCAACGGCTCGTCATAACCGGTTTGGAATTTCTCGGCGCATACAAGGAAACGGTACGGCTCTTCCTTGAACTTCTCCGTTATTTGATTGCTTGGGAAGCCATTCAGCGACGACTCACTGAGCTTCTTGCCGCCGTATTCATATTCACCTGAAAAGGCAACGATTGCCTTATAGCGGCTCTTGACCTCCTTCAAATAGTCCTTAATCGCATGAAAGTATTGAATAGCTCGTTCAATACTACCGGTGACCACCATGGCGCGCGCCTGACCATTAATTTTACGATGCGCGACCACCTGCTCGTGGAAGTGATCGACCATGATCTCGGCCTTCTGCCGCACGGCATGATCGTGCGATTCGACATACCGGCGCAACTTCTTGCGCGCCTTCTTGACATCAAACTGCGGGTCATCCGGAACCGTCTTCATCAGCCGATAATAGCTCTCGACCGGCGTGTAATTCTTCAAAACATCCAGAATGAAACCTTCTTGAATAGCCTGCTTCATCGTGTAGGAATGAAACGGACGATGCTTGACCTTCTCGCCCTCTTTATAGGGCTCACCAAATATTTCAAGCGTCTTGTTCTTCGGAGTCGCGGTAAAAGCGAAATAACTGGCGTTTTTCAGCATCTTGCGGGATTCCATGATCCGGTTCACGGTATCCTCGTATGACTCCTGCTCCTCTTCCTTGCCGTCCTCAGCAAGCGCCCGATGCATCTTGGCGGTTGTCCGGCCGCCCTGACTTGAGTGCGCCTCATCGATGATAATCGCAAACTTGCGGGTGCGGTGCTCATCCCCAATCTCATCGAGGATAAACGGAAACTTTTGAACCGTCGATATGATGATTTTCTTGCCAGAAGTCAGAAACTTCCTGAGATCCCCGGCGTTCTCGGCATGTCCGACGGTCGAAGCCACCTGAGCGAACTGCTTGATCGTATCCTTGATCTGCTTATCCAGCACTTTCCGGTCAGTCACAACGATAATGGAATCGAATACCGGCTTCGCGCTTTTCTCGACACCGATGAGCTGATGCGATAGCCACGCAATAGAATTTGATTTACCGCTCCCGGCCGAATGCTGAATAAGGTATCGTCTGCCGATATCGGATTTGCATGCCGCGGCTAACAGCGTCCTCACCACATCAAGCTGATGGTACCGAGGGAATATTTGCCGCTGTTTTTTGCGGCCGGTACGCTCGTCCTTCTCCTCTACAATCTGCGCATAATTCTCGATGATGTCGGTTAAGCCCCTCTTGGTCAGAATTTCCTTCCAAAGGTAATCGGTTTTAAGGCCGTTAGGATTCGGCGGGTTGCCTGCTCCGTCATTCCATCCCTTATTAAACGGCAGAAACCACGATCCCTTACCTTTTAGATCGGTGCACATCCGAATCTCATGATCATCCACAGCGAAATGCACCATGCACCGCCCAAACTGGAACAAAAGCTCCCGCGGATCCCTGTCCCGCTTGTACTGTTGGACAGCATCTTCCACCGTCTGTTTGGTTAAACTGTTCTTCAATTCAAACGTCGCGATCGGAAGGCCATTTATAAACAGACACAGATCCAAGGAAAGCTGAGTCTCATCCTTGCTGTAGCGTAACTGACGCGTAACGCTGAAAAGGTTCTGATCAAATCTTTTCACGGCCTCTTTATTACCGGGCGTTGGCGTGCCATAGAAGAGATCAAGCGCATGAGGCCCATGCTTAACGCCTTTTCGCAATACATCGATAACTCCGCGCTTGGCAATTTCTCCCTGAAGCCGCGCCAAAAACTGCTGGCGTTTCGGTGAATCCGAATCCAGCCCCAAAGCATCGACCATTTTGGGCTGAGTAGCTTTTACAAAAGAAATCAGCTTCTTTAAATCTACCGCGTGATCCCGGTCGTAATCTTCGGCATACCCGGGCGCATATCCCTCGCCGCCATATGGCGCGGCAGGTTCAGCAACTCCACCTTTCAAAGGATCACATGAGAGGCCCGTGAGCGCCATACAAATCAATTTCTCAAGCCCTTTCTCGCTTGTATCACTCGTCGGCATTCACTACCTCCTCACTATCTTCAACGTCCTCTGATATTTCTTCTTCATCAATTGGTTTCTGCAAAGCTTCTTCTCCTAAATCCGGCAATTTGACATCACGAACATCAATCTTGCCGGTCACAACATCGAAAACAATCCGCGTGCGATATTCTGTGAGAAATTTAATTTCATCATGAATTTGATTTATTGCGAAAGTTAACTGTCGCGTACTAGATTCAATGTAATCAATCAAATCTTTTTGCTCTTGAGTTGACTCAGGATACGCCATCATCAAATTGCCAATGAAAGACCAATCAGCGCGCGGCATTTTTGCCCCGAAAGTAGAGCTGTTAACAATATTAATTACTTGAGATGAGCGTAGTTTTTGCTCAAGAAATTCAGGAAGCAAATCATCTCTCTTTAATCTTAAGACAAGAAGCTCCCCAACACATACCCCATCTTTGGCTGGACGCGTCACCTTAGCCAAATATGGGCGCAATTTACAAAATAAAATGTCACCCTCGTGAAAACGCTTAACCTGACTCTCAAATAATACTTCTTCATCCGGAAAATTAATCTTCCCCGTCCAGCTTTCGATCTGATCCAACGCGATATAGACCTCATGATCCTTCTTTGATGACGTCTGCTCATTAACATTATCAACAATAAATTTGAGTCTTTTCACTCTCCAATGAGCAGGAATTTCGCCTATCCAATCAATACCAGATGGCTTTAGCCGCGCATTAAAATCAAGACCTCGTGTCATAGCCTTATTAATAATTGCCTGCTTCTGCTCATTTAAAAGTTTAATAACCTGTTGCTTTGCCCTGATATAGCGTCGAATCTGTGAATCAATAACTGAAAGAAAGTTGACTATCAGTCCAGCCTCCTCTTTGGGAGGAATAAGAACAGGCATATCAAGGAAACGTTCGTCGGTCAGTTGCAATCTTGATGTCCAAATACCTTGCGACCTTACCCGAAGCTCCCAATCGTAGGCTTTTGATCGAAAAAGATAGTCAAAGTATTTCCAATAATTGACATATTCGGTAAGAGGCCTATAAACCCCATATGCCGAACTTACAATTCCGTGGTGCCGAGAAAAGCCGAGACCGAACATCCACGCCCACAAGCTGTTTATTACCAAATCCCCCGGCCAGCACAGTTTATACCCCACGTAGGATTCGGCCATAAACATGGTTATCTTTTTTGACGATCGAGGCACCACGCCGTCTTTCGACGAAACTGTCAACAACTCCTCAGCGCCGTCTTTTGAACGGACATCAATACAACGGAAGACTGCTTTGCCACGTTTTATCTGCCAGCCGTCTGGCATTTTCTCAAGCCAAGGCAATCGGGTATTTTGATATTTTGGATAAGCCTTTACCATTCCCTCCTCACAATCCCATAAAATATATTTTCATCTTTTGAGCCATCAGCTTGCGCCGTTCAACCAAAAACTGCGAATAATCATCCACAGTCATATCCTCGATCCCATCCGGGATACAATTCATCTTGAAGTTTTCCTTGAGTTTCGCCGGATCACAGATGTTGCCGTATTTCTTCTTTCCTCCCCGGCATTGCTCCATGATTTGCCCAAAGTACGTCTTTGGCTCCTTATTGCCGATCGCGATATTGATCTCGCTCTGGGCAATGACATAATTGGCAATCTGGTTATACTGCCCCCTGCTCATCCCGTTCTTTTTCAGATAGTCACGCGGGAAAAGATGATGCACATCAGACTTGACCTCCACCAACTCCCTCGTCGAGATGTCACTGGACAAAAACCCGCGGTCTCCAAGCTTGATTTGAGCGGCAAGAAAGATGCAAAAGTACGGACTTGATGCAACTGATGTATCCATCTCCTGAGGCAACAAAGCATCCCAAAACGCATCAGAAAGCTCGCCTTTTATAACGGATTCGCTAAATTTCTGTATCCCTTGCGCATTGACTTGTCGAATATCGTAGTCAAACGCCGATTCAGGAGAGCTTGAATATCGTCCTGTTAGAACCGATAAAACAAACCACCTGCGGACATACCGCTCGATATCAGCATCCGGAACATCCTGCGCCCGTAATGTCAGGTATAGGATATAGGCAAAATTAAGTGCGTTCTGCGATCCAATCATCGAAGAATCGATAAACCCGGCCGAGCGGATGATCATAATGAAGCGTTTGAAGTGCGTCTCGTTCATGAATCTAACGATACCCTGCCGCAAACGGTTAAAGCTCTCTTCGACGATAGTTTCTTCATACTGCTTCGTTTCAAAATTACGTCCAGATAGCAACGCAACAAGATCCTGCAATTTTCCGCGCTTAAACTCCGATGTAAAAGCGACCCTGAGCATATCGATATACGAAGGATCATATAAATCGTCATTTTCCTTCTTAAGCCAACTAAGCAAGTTAAAGAATTCGCTCTGAGCAAACGGCGCATCTTCTTTGACTATGCTGTAAAAGTCTGGCGCGACGGATAGATGACAGAAATAATCAATCGCCTTGCGCAACGTATTGCCGCCATAAGTCTCATTGACCGCGATCTTCGACATGGCAAAGTCTGCTTGATTAAGCGGAACGCCTTCCGAATTGACGCGGATAAAGATTTCAGTAACGGTCTCGATATCGAGGTCATGAGCAAGCTCGATAAGACCGATCTGGTTGCTGGTAATGCCCCGCAACAGCTCAATACTGCGGAATACTTCGTCCTTGTTCGTCCCCGCATTCTTTTCGCAATATGCGTTCACCAGATCAAACAAACTGGTATGTGGGTCAAAGACCACTGAAATATCCGAAATCCAGTTTGTGTCCTTGGCAATGGCCGGGTTAGACACTTCGAATTTACGTTCGCCCGGGTGAAATGCTATGCGGATGCGAACCTTCTGGTAGTCCTTATTGATTACCTCCTGACCGAGCAAAGACGCCATCAAAGCGGTGACCCTCTGCTGACCATCAATAAGGATCCTTCGGCCCGATGATGATTTGCCGTCCTTTAGTTTTACATCAGGGTTGCGCCACGCGATCAGATATCCGACCGGAAATCCCTCAAATAAAGAATCGAGCAGATTGCGCACTTTGGTCGCATCCCAAACAAACGGCCGCTGGATTTCCGGGATAGCAATTTCCCCTGATTTAATCCATGTAAAAAGCGTCTCAATCGGCGGTTGGGTAACGGCATATCTTTGCGTAGGCATATTTAATTCCCTCCAGATATATCAAGAATAGAACGAAGCAATCCGTCGGATTCTTTTTCTATCTTTTCTATGTCAGCACGAATTTCCTCGAGTGTCCGCAATTGTTGCGGCTTGTAAAAATAACGAGTAAAGGATATCTCATAGCCGATTTTGGCAGACCGCGGATCGATCCACGCATCCAACACATACGGAAGCACCTCTCTGCGGAAGAACGCCTCAATACCGCCGTCTTCCATAAGCGGCACCTGTTCTGTATCGCGCAAATCGGTATCCGGTTCGTATTCGACGATGTGCTCTTTTCCGCCGATCTTTACCGCAAACAGGCCTTCAATAGGATTCGCCTCTACCTGACCAGCCTTGTGAATCTTCCTGATAACCGGCTGGGCTTTTTCGTCTTTTTTGGCCAGTTCCGATTCGATTAATTTCTGACGCTTGGAGGTCATTTTTACATTATGCTCATCCGCATCATTCTCAACTGCCTTCAGAATAGCGTTAAAATCCATATGGGGCCCGGCACCCAGAGATTTCGCAATGCGCTGAACCAGCTTGCCCAATGGCTCATCATCCGCATCCTTGCAAAGCTGAACGAACCGATTGACATTCGCCGCGGACAGATCGACGCTCAACCGCAGTGGCCGCTCGACCGTTATCTTCCAATATCCAAAGGCCTCATTAGGAAATATTTTCGATTCCGGCGTCTCTTTAAACGAAAGAAAGATGTCGGATATCTTCTTTATATCTTCCTCGGACAGCTCGCAATTCTTCTTGCCAAGATTCTTCCGTAAGGGCTTAAACCAAGCGGACGCGTCAATAAGTTGAACCTTGCCCTTTCGTTCCGGGGCTTTTCTATTGGTGAGAACCCAAATATAGGTTGCGATGCCGGTGTTGTAGAAAATATTCAAAGGAAGCGCCACGATCGCTTCAAGCCAATCATTTTCGATAATCCATCGACGAGTATTGCTCTCACCCTGCCCGGCATCACCTGTAAACAAGGCTGACCCATTATGAACCTCGGCAATGCGACTTCCCAATTTTGTGTCGTGCTTCATTTTGCAAAGCTTGTTTGCCAGAAACATCAATTGACCGTCACTTGATCGCGTTATAAGGCTGTACTCCGGATCCTCATCGTATTCGATAATAAACCGGGGGTCTTTTATATCTGCTTTCCCTCCCATACGATCCAAATCCGTCTTCCAGCTTTTACCGTATGGAGGATTGGAAAGCATGAAATCGAACTCTCGTGTCGGAAAACCATCTTGCGATAACGTGGATCCCCATTTAAAGTTCTCTGCCTCATCGCCCTCGCCCTTAATAAGGAGGTCAGCCTTAGTAATGGCGTACGTTTCCGGATTGATTTCCTGCCCGAATAGGTGAATGGATACTTCTTTCTTATGCTTCTTTGCCAACTCAGCTAACGACTCTTCTGCCACAGTCAGCATGCCGCCAGTACCGCAAGCACCGTCATACACAAGGTACGTTCCGGACTCGATCTTCTCTGCAACAGGAAGAAATATCATATTAGCCATGAGCTTAACGACATCCCGCGGCGTGAAATGCTCTCCGGCCTCTTCGTTATTCTCCTCATTGAAGCGACGGATCAGTTCCTCGAAAATCGTCCCCATTGCGTGATTATCGAGTGCCGGTAACCGGACTGTCCCATCCTGATTGAATACATGATTCGGACTCAGATTAATTGAGTTGTCCAAAAACTTTTCGATAAGAGCGCCGAGGATGTCGGCCTCAACAAGCGTGACAATCTGGTTGCGGAATTTAAACTTTTCAAGGATTTCCTGAACGTTCGGAGAGAACCCGTCCAGATAATTTTCAAAATCGGCTTTTAGTTGCTGTTGCTTGGCGCGGGCTTTCAGATCACGAAGTGTAAACGGTGATGTATTGTAAAACGCCTGTCCGGATGCACTTCTAAGCGCGGCATCCTGATTGGCGATCTTTTTCTTATCAAGGCTCTCCTTCATTTTAATAACGGCTTGCTTCGTCGGTTCCAGCACCGCATCCAATCGACGAATAACGGTCATCGGCAGTATGACATCACGGTACTTGCCACGAACATAAACATCGCGAAGGACATCATCCGCGATGCCCCAGATAAAATTTGCTATCCAGTTGTAATCCCCATTCGCCATAATTTCTCCTGAATCACTACATTAATGTTTCTTGTTTTTCTTCATAACCCACGCCTCGATCTCGCTTTTTCGGAAACGCCATTGGCCTCCAAACTTAAAAGCCGGGATTTTCCCCTCCCGGCTTAAGCGTCTGATCGTGTATGGATGTAACTTAAGAGCCTCAGCAACTTCTTCTACAGTATAGCTTTCCAGTGGATTTTTCATGATTTTAGCCTCGCAACAATATGTTACATATTATAACACATGATTTTTTCGCATCAATGAAAAACATTCAAGCCGCACATCGCAAAAAAATCCCTCGCCAGTCAACATGACCAGCGAGGGATTAATTTAAATATAAATATTCTTATTTAATGAGCTTTGAAATAAATGTTTACCAGATCAGCAACGAAACGATGCTTCCCGCCAATATGCCAATCGGTATTGCGCTCGGGGGCGAGTTTTGATTTGTAGTCATAAATCGTAAATGATAATCCATTGATCCGGCCGATCCACTCGACCTTGATCTTCCCATCCTGCGATGCTCCGAGTTGGGGCTCCCCAAACACAAAAACGACATCTTCAAACCGCGTCCCCTCTGGCAGATACCCCTGACAGCCGGTACCAATGCGAGAGCCAACGCCCATCTCAACTTTTACATCAAGCTCAGTTTTGATTTTCATTGCTCTCCTTCCTTTTCCCCCAACCAGCCTTCCATCTAGCCACGGCTCCGGCCACGATCGCGTCGACCGCCTTCTGATCACCGATATTCTTCAATACGTCCGTCAGCTCCTGCTTATTGAGAACGCGGAAGTTTTTAACCCCGCGCTCCTTGGCCGCGAGCATAAGCTCGTTGCGCGAAGCCCCGGCATGCAGGACGATCCCTTCTTTTGGGGATGCGGGAACCTCCGCGGCCGTCTTCTTACTCTCCGATCCTTTCTGTTTCTTGGCTTTCTTAACCATCACAAATCCTCCTTAAGTTTGCAGTACCGGGTTTTTGATCGTCTTGAGCGCCTGCTTTTTGGCCTCCGAATACAAGCCGGTGATAAAAACCAGCTTGCCGTCATCGCCCTTGAACGCCCAAGTGCCTTTTCCGGACGGCCGCTTGCCATGCGTAAAGACATACTGATTGACTCCTCCGATTTCCTTCTTCATAGCACCGACTCCTGCAATTTTCCGGTCACGACATCGAGCATCTGGAAGTGCGTAACGCCCGCATCCTTCCATTGCTGTTCGATCGTGATCGACCACTTGCCCAGCGGCATGACCCGCTGGATCTCCCTGAGACGCAACTTGGCGGCCGGAAGATGATCCCGCATCCGGCCCGAAACCGGAATGTTTTCAACGTACGTCTCCTCGCCGCCGTTCCTGACGCTGATATAGCGCGTCTTTTTTGCCGTCATGTTTTCACGAACCATAATCATCCCCTCCTTTCGAGGGTATAGGGCCATACGGTTTAATAGTTGGCAAGGCCTTTGTCTCAGAAATCTACCCGCACCCCGGCCTTGGCTCCGACCCCTTTTCGGTCATCGGATTCCGCGAAACCGTACCACTCGACAAACGGATGAACCTCAAGTCCGGACTTCTTCTCCTCGCGCTTCTGGTCGATCGTGACCTGCGCGCCCGGCTGGGCGATGATATGCGTTTCCTGCTTCGTGGTTTGAGTCGGCATGAAGAAAGCCTTATAGATCGTCAATCCGATAAGCCCAATCGCCGCGATCCCGATCGCGTAACGCGCGGTCTTGACCCACGGCAACCACTGAACAAAACTGCCCAGAAACTTAAGGACGCTAAATCTTTCGTTTTCCGCCATCCTGCACCTTGCCCTTTAACCACAGATAAAAGAACATCCCCAGACCTCCGACCACCGCGCCCAGCGCGAAGGCAATAGCCAGCTTAATCGTAATCATTGCGCCACCCCTTTCTTTAAATCCTTCCTCAGTTCATCGATCGCCTTAATGATCCGGTCGTTCTCCTTTTCGATAAACCGGCTCTGCATATCAAACTCGGCCTTGGACACATACAGGGCCCGCGGCATGTGAATCTCGTCATTGGCCAGATGATGAAACAGCTTCTCATCGATGCGGTTGACCTGCGTAATGATCGTGCCGAGCATGAAGATAACGATCGTCACCAAAACCGGCGTGATGAACCTTGTCCAGCTTCCTTCACTTTTCATACACCTATCCGATCTTCTTTATGTCGTCATCGATGAGCGCGATCTGCTCATCGATCTTCTCCCTGCGTTTCACAAACATCTGCTTTGCAGTGGTCAAACTTTCTTTTGTAAGCTCCCGCTTTTCACCGGAAGGATACGTCACGATCTTTTTGCCGTCTTTAAATTCAATAGTAGGTTTTGCCATTTGAAATCCTCCTTTTTATGCCTGTCCGCCGCGAACCGGCCGCACATACCCCATATCCCAAGACCTGCCGTAGGTTGTTTTATAACCGTCATACGGATACAAGCACCACGCGCCATCTGTCCATGGCGCGCATATCGTTGACGACCAAAACGGTGTCCACTGATCGACCGGATATCCGAAAATCATCGGATCCCATGCTGGGTCATACCGCGAATGATCCACGATCGCCATCAGCTCATTAATATTCGGCATGCGCCAGTCATCATGCCCCGCAAAGAAAAGATTCTCACAAGCATTGATCGCGTCATACCAGTACATCGTCATTCCGAATCCGGCCATCTGTAGATCCTTAACCCACATAAGACCGGTAACCGTATCCGTTACAGTACCGTCCCCGTTATCGATATACCTCTGCCCGCCGCCGAGCGGGTAACCCATCTGGTAATAGCCATCATCGCCCATCTGATAAACCATCGTCTGGCCGGTTTTCGGCAGGCCGCCATTAGTAACGATTTCGTTGACACGGGTGATGATCCGGTTCTTTTTCTGATGTTTAATATGATCCATTTTGCGCCCTCCTTTTAACCTTCGTAAGTGACCGTAATTTTTCCGTCATCATCGCCCGCCTTTATCACCCTGAAATCCTTAATGTGATAAATCGACGGAAGCTCAACGATATCGCCCTCCTCCAGAAGCACGCCTGAAGACGCGCTCGGATTCTGGCCGTTAACGAAATACCGCATGTCCCCGCCTTCGGCCGTGATCATCGCAAATGATGCCGAGACCCCGTTGCCCGGGTCATAAACCGCCGGTGTTAACGCCTTAACCGAACTTCCGACCACGATCTCCTCATGATTGATAACTTTTGCCATTGCCGTCCCTCCTTATGTTTTCTTTAACGCTTCCAAGATTTCCTCGTTCTGTTTAGCCACATCCACCAAGACCTGCCCGACTTTGAAAAGCATGCGTTCGCGCCTGTCCGCCAGCTCAACCGGCAGAAACCCAAGCGCCTGCTCGCTCTCAACTGCGCATATGCGGCAATATTTCGTAACCGGAACCGTCAGCTCCTGATTGACCTTGTAGTGAGTGATCACGCAACTGTGGCAGGTCCGGGCGTGCGGGCAGTTTTTCCAGCATCCGGTGTACTCCTTGTCGATGTTGAGAAAGATTCCGCGAATGAACGGCCGCGCCTCAAAGATATTCCCCAGCTTGAATATCCGCGCGCTCGCCGCCCTGTGGCACGGATACACGTCGCCGTTGTCGAGAATAGCGATATAAGTTTTTCCAGCCTGACAGTATTCCTTCTCCGGCGGCACCTCATCATTGACAATCTTGAGCGGCTTATCGATAAAAGCGATCTCGATCGGCAGGCCCTGCCGCTTGCAATACCGGCGATAGTGATAAATTTGCGTCAGCTGATAACGGTATTGCTCAACTGCCTCCGGCGTCCAATCATCTTCCATGACTGCGTGGTGCATGATCTTCGTAATCCCCAGCTCGTGCAGGTACTGCACGTTGATCGCCAGCCGCCCGACCGTCTTGGGCGTGAACGTCATGCGCACGCTCATGTCCGGTTTGATCGCCAGAATCTTTTTGATGTTCTCAATGATTCGCGGATAGTCGCCATGCCGGTATTCGGTATGCGTGATCTCATCGCCGTCACAACTGACCTGAACCGCCATGCCCAGCTCGGCAAATTTCTTGAACACCGCCTCATCGAAATACATGCCGTTTGTTGATATCGAAAAGGTTGAGGTATGCCTGCCGTCTTTATCCGGCGGCCACAGATCCCGGGCATAAAGAGCAAGCTCAAGAACCGTCTGCGGATACAGAAGCGGCTCACCGCCAAAGAACGTAATCTGCAGGCCCGCGGGGCTTATTTCCTTCATCCGGGCAAGAATCTTTTTGCCCTGCTCAACCGATAACACCGCCTCGCCCTTGGGGTGAAAGCAATAATCGCATTTCATGTTGCACTGCTCGGTAATGAACAGATCGATGCTCTTTATTTCGTCTTTAGATTTACCGCCTACCAATTCCGCGTTAGACATGAACTCCCTCCCGTTTCTCTTTTTCCAATTGGATATATTTATCGATGACCTTGGCCAGAACCTTGTTCATGGCGCAATAGCCCGGCTCGGGCTTTAACATGTCACCCATATGCTCAAGGTTAAGGCCCAGACATTTATTGCGCGGGCACCGCTTGTACAGCTCGCAACTCTCGCAAAACCTGCCCAGATACTTCTCGCGGTTCTCATCGATCTCCCAGACGTAATCCAGCTTCGAATAATCGATGCCGTCATAAACCGATCCCAGCCGGTTATACCTGCAGATGTACATGTTGTCGCACTGCCAGAGACCGCCCTCAGTATCGATAAAAAGCCGCTCAAGACCCGTCCGGCAGAAGTGGAACTCCCGCACCTGCGCCTTAAGCCCGAACTCCCGCACATAGGCGTTGCTGTGAAGCGCCGGATTAAGAGTCTGAAAAAGCTCCGCATCTTTTTCGTGCTCGATAAGCAGTTCGAAATACTGCGCCGCGAACCTCTCTAAATCTTCCGGATTATGATCATGCCGCGTCGCAAGATCGATCGTGATATTGCGGGTGATCTCCCGCGCAATGAAATCAAAATCCACTTTGAGTTTCCCGTACTCAACCACCATGAAGTTCACATTGTGATTCGGGTTTTCCCTGACCAGCTTCAGCATCCACGGCTCCGCCTGCGCTTTTTCATGAGGCCCGCCGTATTTCTCATAACAGTTGCCGAACGACCATGTGATCCCGATATTGCGGTGCCGCGCGAAAAACTCATACATCCGCTCATCGATAAGCGCGCCGTTAGTGTTCATATGAAAAAGCATCTGCGGGAACCTCTCCATCACATGCCGGATAATCTCGAAATTAACCGTCGGCTCTCCTCCCCAAAAGTAGATCGTGAACTTGGGCGCCAGCTGAAGCTTGGAGAAACAAAAGTCCAGAATGTCGTCCGCGGTCTCCTTCGACATTTTCACCGGGCCCAGCGTCGAAACCTTGTGTCTCTCGAACAAACCTCTCCGGTAACAGAACGAACAATTCGCGTTGCACGCGTGAGTGAGATACAGATAAACCGATTTATAGACAGGGATCCTCATTTTCGTACCGTCCCCTTGTGATACAGCGCGTCGATGCCGGTCTCGATAGCCTTCTTGGCGATGTATTCGTACGTGGCCGTCTCGATCCGGTTCGCCCAGCAGTGATTTGCCGCCGGTTTCAGCGGATTGCCGGTCACGGTGTAATTCTCGGCAAGACACATTGCCCGCGGACAACACCGGATATCGCCGTCAAAACAAATCTCACAGTCGCGGCAATGCTCGTAAAGCTCATCGATCCAGTCGCCCATCTTTTTGAAAAAGAACGTCGTATCGTTAAACCCGCTCCACACATCACCGATCTTGAACTCCGGATAATTAGCGAAAAAGTCGCACGGATATATCTCGCCCTTGTTGTTCACGGCCAGATACAGATACCCGCATCCGCAAAAAGTCGGCGGCACGTCCTTGAGATCCATGCCTTTCAACTTGCGGTAAATGTTGTTTTTTAATGCAATGTCCCATTGGCTCCGGCCGAACTTCGGCTCGCCTGAAAAGTAAACGTAATCCGCAATGCGTCTGAACAACTCCTTGAACTGCTCGTTCTTATCCCTGACCAAATCCCAGTGCCGCGCCGAGGATATCCGCACCACCGGCACTCCGTATTCATAAAGCCGGATGATCTCCTCATATATCCCCGGCCGTTCCGGATCATCGACCACATAATGAACGTCCCCGCCGTTGGCTTTCACAAGATCAAGCACCGCGCCTGCCTTATCCAGATATCCCTCTCCCAAAACACCGCGCAGGGCAGATATGCTGACGCTCAAATTGAGGTGGTATTTATGCCTTAAGACCCATTCCCGGATGCCGGGATCATTCAAAATAACCAGCCCGTTCGTTGTCACCACATAGCGGTACATGCAATAGGTATCGCAGAGGTACTGCACCATCGGGAAATTCAAGAATGGCTCACCGCCGAATATACTGAACTTGACGCGCCGCTCATCGAACGTGCGCGAGACCCAGTCCACGGCCGCATCGATAACACCCCGCGTGATCCCACTGTCCTTTTGCCTGAACTCTTTGGGCTGATAGCAATAAGCACAGCGCAGATTGCAGTCCTGCGTCATCAGAAAATAAACCGTAGTGTATTCCTGCTTTCCGTCAGTTATCGAACCGATATCAAACATGCCTTCGTCCTTGTACCGTTTGATCACCTCCCGGCACTGTAACGGCAGATCGCCGCTCGCCTTGCTGTTCTTAAGCTCAAATACCGGCATCCGTCCTCCAGTCCAGTTTGCTTAAACCCGGTTCGATCTCCTCGATATCCAGCCCCAGCTTGTCCCTGAGAATCTGCCGGTGCGTATCGTTAAGCTCAACAACGTGCGAAGCGTAAATCTTGTCCCTGTGCTTTCCTGCCAGAAACAAAACAAAGGTCGAAACATTACCCTTGTCGCCTTCAACGCCCAGATCCCGGTAAACTTCGCACAGCGTGTCTACGAGCGCCTGAACGCTCATGAACCGCTTGTGCGTGAAACACTGAACGGTCAATTCATCGAGATTATTCCTGCACCAGTTCACCAGCTCGCTGACGGCATTCTCGCCTTCAATCCGCGCGATCCTAAACGATACTTCCTGTGCTTTTATTTGATCCTGAAACATTTCCTCACCATGAATAAGGGTTACATTTGCAATTCCACGCGCTGTGGTTATGCCCGCCTTGATACTCGCACGTCCCCCAGTTCGATCCCGGCGGCGTATACACACACCAGTCCCACGGCACATATCCGTCCCATGCAACTGGAGGGTTCGCCGATTTATATGGATGCTCCGCGCTCGACGGCAAATTAATGCTCGCGCAATTCCAGTAATGATTTATCGAATACTGGCATTCTGAATATTTATGATCATCACACGCCACGCCCGCGTGCGAACACGTCGTATAGTGATATCCGCAGTCCGCGCAATACTGGCACTGCTCGGTTTCGCAGATACAGCCGGTCATGAGCGCCTGAACCTTCTGCATCATCTGCCGGAAGTGAACACCCCTAACCTCTGTAGAAAGTGCCGTAATCGTAGGATCCGTGAAGTCCATACATCCGGAACTGTCCTGCGGGCAATATCCCGATTCCCCCCGGCCCGATTTGCATGCCGCCAGTTCGGTACGCAATTGATCCACATGCACCTTCCGGATCTCGGTCACCAAAGCGGTGATAGTCGGGTCCGTAAAAGACGCCTGCGTAAGCCCACGCCGGACAAACTCGCTGTTCAAAAATGACCTCAGCTCATCGATATGCACCTTGCGCACCTTTGTAGACAGATCCGTAAGCACCGGGTCCGTCCAAGCCGGTGTGTTCGATGAGCATTGTTTTGGCGGCATTTTATGAGCCATAGATCTCCTTACGAGGCGTAAACCGCTGTCTTGTCGAAAAAGCCTTTTGTGCCGGAGGCGTTCGTCCCGTAATACTTGTTATTGCCGGGCGATGCCGCGCCGCTCTCAAGCTTCGCGGTTGAAACCCCGCCGTCCTTTAACTGCAACTGATCTCCTGCCGAAACCTGAAACATTGTCGTATCAATAAGGCCGTCCAGATATTCCGGTGTGGTATCACTGACATCTGCCTTCAATTTATTGGGCGCATTCTCGGTCGGCAGAACACCGGCCGCCGCTGGCACGCTGGCAAGACCGGTCAAAGCCGTACCGCTCACCTTGCTGGCCGAGGTTATCTGCGCCAGCTTCGTATCCTCGATACCGGCACCCGGGGCAACCTTGTCGTTGGTTATCTGAAGCGCGGGGTCTGTCAACAGCTCCAGCGCCTCCCAGTTAGCCCGGCACGCCGGAGGAAAATTGATCAACAGCATATCGTTTTCCGGTTTAGTCTTGTCCCAAGCCATCGCCCACCTCTCTTTTCTGGTACGCCTCGGCAACCGCGTTCATATCGTGAAGCTCGATACCGTGCTCGCGTAGCATCTGGATCCAGCAGACATCATGAAGAGTCATCTGCCGGGCATAGTTTTCTGCCTGCTCCGCGCATGTGAAAACAACCGGCTTCCTTTTCGGCATACGCAAAAGGACGTCGCCCTTGACCGACATATACGCCATGTCATCCGGTATCTCTTTTTTGCATTTATTACAGATCAACTTGTCCATCGATCACTCCTTCCGACTGGTTCGCGTGCTTGATAAATTTCTGCAACACGCCGTTCAAAGTCGATTTATTAAACGCCGCGTCCTTAATCCCAATGCTCTTGATCCGGCTGATCTCGCCCCCGTCATTGACCTTATATAAAATGACCCCGTTCAAGAACTCGCCGTTCTCAAACTCAATCACCACCTTGTATGGAATCAATCCCTTAGCCATCGCGCCTCCTAAATCCCGTGGCTGTGCCAGTCGAACATGCCCGCCTGTGTCACGCCTTGAGCGTCATACAGCTTCACCGTAAAGCCGGTGATGCTTTTGTCCGTAAACTGCGAATAGATGCCGCTACCGCTTCGAATCTCAATATGAACGCTCGGCTCCTCGTGATACGTTTTGCCGAAAAACACCTGTTTGCCGTCAACCGCCGAAACAACCGTATCGTTGCCATAATCATCGACATCCGGCAGATCGCCGAAATACTGAAAAGTCGAACAGGTAATCTCATCTCCGATATTCTCACGGTAAAGCGTGAGTTCTATCTGAAAGTACCGGCAGTAATAATCCCCGGGCTGGTAATCCTCCCAATCTTTCCATGTGATGTTGTCCTCAGAAGTGCGGATCCGGAAACCGGCCGCGCGCAGGGTTTCCTGACCGGTAAACCGGTAAGACGGACTGTCGTTGAACTTTGTCACCCCATCGCTGTCAAACCGCCTGCCCAGCGAGGTCGAAACGATCACATCGATCCCGATATAGACGCTGGCCACATATCCGAAATCCCTGACCGGTGTCGTATACGTCCCGGACATGACCCCGTCCGTGATCACAATCGACTCGCCCTCCTTCTCGATGTTATTCATCGCGCCTGCCCAAAGCGGCTGTTCCTGATACTCCGCGATAATATTCCTGAATGGAATCTCAGTGATCGTGACCACCGCCTCCTTTGCGTTCACAGAATAATTTCCGGACGTATCGATCGCCTTGATCCAATACCGCTGGCCGATGCCGCGTTTGACATCTTTGGTCAGATAATGCGTCCCCTGCTGAAGCGTGATAAACTCCGCGCTCTCCCAGTCAAGGCCGCGCCGAATCTCGTACCCCCAGACATCCACATCCGGGATCGGCGTCCATCCGAAATAGAGCATGTCGCGGTTGCGGTTAACCAGAAACGACGGCACGTCCGAGGGCGGGGCCGACTTGCCGACAATCGTGATCGTACTTTCAGGCGCGGTCGCAAGAGAACTCTCTTCATTCAAGGAATCAAGCGACGTCACCTTGACCTTGTAGGTATGGTGATCAACGATATCCCCGATGATACGGAAATTCGTACCCGAAGTTTCTCCCCGCGCGCGCCAGCTTAAGCCGTCGTCATCACTGATATAAATCTTTGCCTTGGCATATGACTTGACGAAATGATCCACATAAGCCGGACGGTCAAACCAGACGTCGATCGCGTTCTCGATCGTTCCGTCTGTCTTCTTGACCAGCGACTCTGTCAAACTGAGATTGTTGACTGCCGGGATCTCGCTTGATAAGGATGAATAGTTATTCTGCGGCAGAATAATGTCCGAATCGTCATAAACTGCCTCGTTATATTCCAACGCGGATATCTGAACCTCGCTCTTGCCTTCGCGCTGGATCGATACGACCCTGAAATCTTTTTTGACCTTGTTTGTTTCGCCTATCGCGTACACATCAAAACCCTGCGGATCCTGCGGGAACGCTTCGCACGAAACCTCCGTATGCGTTCCGGTCGGCGATGTGATAAGCCTCTCCTCGATCGAGTCATCCGAGAAACGAACCTGAATCTTATAGGACTTGCCGTCCTCAATGAACATGGCGCGATCTAATTTGACCAGCACATCCGTACTGCCGTCCTGCACCCGGCCGGAAAATCCCCACTGCGGAACATCGTGCGATATCGAGATAACATCTCCTGCCTGACAAGCCACCGCATCGATCCCGGCCTTAAACGTCACTGAGCGGTTGATATACCGCGCCACCTTCAATGCATACCGCGCCGCGCGAATGGCATAACTTCCCCTTGTCGTAAAAAGCCGGATCTGGCTCTTGCGCATCGGTTCGCCTGATCCCAATAACTCCTCATCGATATACGCGATCGTCTCCTGCTGATAATTTTTCTCTTTATCGGTGAACTGAACCTCGATAACGTTCGGCACCTCTTTCAAGGTCTTCCAGCTCTGTGCAAAGGAATCCTTAACGATACTGCCCATGCCGAAAAGCTGTGTGGGCGTTGTCGGACGGTCGATTTTGAAGGCCAGACCGCCCGCGCTGTAAACCGGCATGGCGTTGAACGTAGCGCAAAGCTGAATCAAGACATCGAGCGCCTTGTTGTTACTGTCGATCACCACATCCATCCGGAATCGTTTCTCATATCCGCCTTGCCCGTCCGGAACTCTCTCCTCGCAATACTGAGACATTTCAAGAAGCAACGCATGATCCAAATTCTCCGATGCAATAAATTCGCCCAGTCCGAACCGGCTGTTGATAATGAAATCCCTGAGGCACCAGACCGGATTCGCCGAATATCTCTGGGCAAACGACACCCCGTCCCATGAAAGCAAGGTGTCGTCCGCAAGCAGACGGTAATCTGCACCGTCCCAGTAATAGTCATCCCAAGCAACCGGATCCGTACCGTTTCTGACATCCGGAACCGAAACCTTCCGTCCCTGTACAATCGAGGTGATATTCGGCATAGATCCCGAAAGCTGATCGGTAGCCAGAAGCTGAAGCCCTAGAAGCGCGGTGTTCGGATAGCTCAAATCATCTGTCTTGAGCTCGTCGATCTGAAATAAAAGAAGGTCGCCCTGCTTTAACGGCTGAAGAGAACTATCCTCGCTGGTGCGGGTGATGCGGATATCGTACTGGCCCGGGGTAAGGCCCGCCTTTCGGAATACGCGCCTGACCGATGAACGCGACTGCGCCGAAATCGTCGTCTCGCCCAGATCGATATACGTCCCGGAAGAATGCTCTTTATATTCAACCCGATAGGTAACGCTCCAGCTCTGGATATCCCCGGAGCTGGAATTCTGCTGGTACAGTCCGTTATTAAGCCGCAGGTGAATTTCAAACGCCTCGACATCCAGATCGACCGTGGTGTAAATGTAAGGATTGTTCTGCGTGAGGTTGGCACTGACCGGATAAATATTGTGCAGATCCTCGAAGTTCGGGATCATGTTTTGATAATTCGTACCGAACCGTTTGTTGACCGCAACGCCTTCGAAATTGTCGATAGGATTATTGTTAAGCTCGATACTTTCTATCGATTCGATCTCGCCCTCGCAGACAGCCAAAAGCACGTTCAAATAGTGCTTGTCCCCGTCTTCCCAGAGAAACTGATTGATGATATTGCCGCCGACACGGTGTTCGCCGTACACCACCGCCACCGGAACGCCGACCTCCTGAATCGTCTGCACACCGTCCCAGCCGTACGTGGGAGAACCCTCATCCATCCCGGCCGAGCCTAGATTGAAATCCGGCATTTTCGGCTGGTTCATGTACTGATAAATGGCATACCCCATCGAAAGGACAAAGAACGTGAAAAGAAACGGATGCGCCACCGCGGCCGCCCAGACTGCCGAGATGATAAATGAAACAACGGCTACCACCGGCGCTTTGACTTCAGGTGCCACCACAATCTCGTCTCCCTCTTCGATGCGCGAATCCAGATCTTCGATGCGCTTGCCGGTCACGATGACGCGTTTGTCTTTATAATCGAATCCGGAATTGTCGAGATATTCGCGCACGGATTTGCTTCTGGAATAAGTAAATTCCAGAACCTGCGCCTCTTCCGTCTTGAATGGATTGTCGATATTACGAACGGATATCATTTTTTAACCTGTAGAAACCTTCTGTTTTTGTTTTCCACGACACATCATCGAGCCGCGACACCACAACCCCCTGACGGCAACAATGGATAAAACGCCTTTTCGAGAGAACGATCCCCGCATGATTTGCCACGCCTTTCGAATTGACGAACAATATCCCGTCCAAAACCTGCGGCATTTCAACGCGATCCCAATCGTGACCGTAATGCTCCCTGAAATAGTCCTTGCCGCTTAAACCCCACACCTTGCTGTATTCCAGATCCTCGATATCGAAAAGCCTGTAGCCAAGATCCGCGTAGACGAGTTTCAGAAACCCCCAGCAATCCATGCCGTCCATCGTCCGGCCCCGGTGGCGATACGGTATCCCGAGATACTTGCCGATGATCGCCTTTTCTACATCACGTAGATTCTGCGCGTCGGCACTGACGGAAACGCCCCGAACCGCTGATAATTCTCCAGCACCTTGCACCGCTGTTTTGTTTTGTTGCATGAAACCTCTCCTCCGATATAGCCGCATTCGGGCGACTTGAATTTCCATGCGCAGTAATTGCGCGCGTACCTGCGCGCGGGCAGGTCAACACCCAGAACATCGAACTTGCCGGTTAAGGTGAACTCCACGTTCTTCTGGTCTGCCGTATAGCTGTCGATATAGAAAACGTCGTCCATATGCGCGTCCGGATCCGCCAGCTGGTCGGCCCAGACCATGCGGATCGTGACCTTCTTCCCACGCAAATCAAACTGCTCCAGATACAGCTGAATCAGGCGTGAAACATTCCCCAGCCGCACCTTGACCTGATCGATCTGCCCCTGATTGTTCTCACCGATAAATTCATGAGTAACCGGGAACTTCGAATAAACCTGCCCCTGATATGTCACGTCCTGATCGAACCCCGCGATCCTCAAATCATTAATGGAGTCGTACTTTTCGAGGACGTATAAAAAGATGGGCGCGTTCTCCTGCTTTGATTTCTCGCTGATAAATGAGGGGCTGATATTTCTCGGCATTACTTCACCTCTATAAAATCGAACTCAAAGTCGTACACCTCATACGCCTTCATCGTGTATTTAAAACTGTCCTCGGTAAACCGAACCGTATACTCCACGGCATCGTTCGGATTCGTCCATGTAAACGCCATAAACGAGCCATATTTCGCGGAAAAGAAATTCCGCACCATCTCCATATCCGCCTTTGACCGGCTGGAAAACCTGAGCCGCCATTTGCGTAACGGCGCCGCCCACTTGCGTCTGCGCTGTTCAACGCCGCTCTCAAATTCCGAAATGAGCGTCTTGTATTCCAGCGTCTCTTCGAAAACAAAATCCGGTAAATAGCTAAAATCACTCATGCGTAACTCCTGATCACCGAACGGATCTTCCCGTTGTTGTAAATGTCGTCGGCAATTGCATTGGAAAGCATCTTGCGGTTGCGCCAGACATCCTGCGCGTCCCACGCCTGAATCACCTGATTGACGTTGATCGTGACACCGCCTCCGCCCGGTTGCTCCCCGCGGTTAAGCGCGCGCAAGTTATCCGACCCGCCTAACGCCTGCATTCCCCTGCGGGAAAGCACGCCTTCGCCCGTTTGCGCGATGATCGGCACCTCATCCGGCGCAAGGCCCGAATGCGCCCGGATAAACGCCCGGTTGCGCTTTTCGACCGTTCCTCCGCTATGAAACAAGCTTGCCACCGGCACACCGAAGATCGTGCCGCCAGCTCCGGCCATCGCCGTAAATATCTTTATGAGTAACAGCTTCGCCAAGATGTTCGAGATCATCTGCAGAACCGCCCTGCCGAAGTCCGCGAACACCTCTTTGACACTGCGAAGCTCGCCCGTAAACGCCTTGAAGAAAAACTGCGAAAACGCGTTCTGCATGTTATGCGCCGACTGCTTGGCAAACTCTTCCATGACGTTAAACTGCTGTGCCGCCGCCTCCGCGCTTTTGCCCACATCCTTGGCCACGTTCTTCAATATCTCCGCTGTCTTGTCACCAGTCTCTTTGACCTTCGCAAAAACAAGGTCGTACTGCTTCATCGCGTCGCGCGCGCTTTCCTGCGCGGCCAGATTAAACGCCGTACGCGCCTCCTCAAGCCCCTGCGTAAGACCCTCGACATTGAACTGGATCTTGTTCTCTTCCAGCGACTGCGAAAACTTTTCTACCTCCGCTGATGCCTGCCGGTATGTTTCGCCGACACTGCCGGGAAGTTTTCCCAAAAGGTCGTAAAACTTTATAAGCGGAACCATGAGCGCTTGAAAGAAATCGACCGCGAACCCCAAGAGGCCGTTTAAGGCATTCGTTATGCCCTGAATGAACCCTTTGACCGCACCTGCGCCGTACTCGAGTATCGTGAAAACGCCCGCCACCAGATGATTGGCAAAACCCTGCAGAAACCCGAGCACCTGCCAGAGAGCCTGACCGGCTTTTTCCATAAAGTCATTCCACTGGGATTTGAGCATCTGCACCTTTTCGTAGCTGGTCATCATCTCGAGATTCACCGCTTCAAGGTGCGATTTGCTCTGAGCGAGGATGTGATTGGCCATGGCCTGCGCCATGTGGTATTTCTGAACCTGCTCAACGGTCTTGCCGGTTGCTTTCGCGTATTCCTCTGCCGCGTCTTTAAGCGACAGCTGAAGCCCATACGACCTCCTCAAGGTGGTGACCAGACCGCCGGTAACCGCACTTGAAATATTGGCAAATGCCTCTTCGGTCGTGGTGCCGAATATCCGCGCCTCGGCCCGCGCCTGTTTCATAAGCGCGGTAACCTGATCCATGCTCAGGCCCTGCGCCATAAGCGCCGAAACCTTGTCCGCGACATTGGAGAAATTGACCGTCTCCTTGGACGCCTCCATAATCGACTGCCGCATTTTTTGCGCGTCTATACCGACACTCTCCGCCATGCGGCTGAAACTCTGCTCGATCTGCTGGGCCTTGGCTCCCATTTCCATGAGATCCCACGCCTTGCGAAGCGCCATGATGCTGGCCGTAATGGCCGCGGTGATCGCCAGCCAATTCTGCTTCCATGCATTAGCGAACCTCTGCAGATTGCCGCGAACGCCCTCAAGGCGCTTGGTCGCCTCATCCCTGAGGCGCAATATGATCGAGAGTTCTTTATTCGTCATCGCTTGAACCTGTCCCTTCTTTTCTGCATATCCTGCTCGATTGCCTGCAGTTCCTTTTCGATCACATCAAAAGCATCGAGCATTTTGGCCGACTGATCAATCCAGCCGCCCGCGTTCGGCATATATCCCTGCCTGTAAAACTGAAATGCCCTTATAAAGCTCGCCGACTGTCGTGTGACGATCTTAAAAGGGCATCCTCGATACTGCGTTCCGTTAAGCTCCCAGACTTCCTGCCCGGGCACTTCATACTCGCATTGAATCTTTCTCCCGCTTAAACAGCCATGGCAGTTCACGGTGAGGCCGCCCAAATGAACCGCCACGATCAGTTTTTTTGCTCACCCTCCGACAGTTTCGATTCATTCAAAATAACCTCGGCCAGCTCCTGCCTCAACTCATTCGGAAACATGGCAATGATCCTGTCCGGAACGACGTTTCTCATCTTCCCCGCGTAATGAATCGTGTCGAACTTAAGCTCGATCGGCTTCTTTGTCTCGGGATCAAGAAAATTCGTCAGGCCCTTAAGCCCGAACTTGATCGCCGTGATCTGCCGCCTGTTCCAGTTGAGCCTGACCTTGGCCTTGTCGTTGGGATTAGTCGAGCTCATCTCGTATGTACTGCTCTCATCGTCAACCTCTGCCCTCAACACCGGATCCAGAAGCCCGATATGAAATACGCTTGGATTCTCTTTGTCCGGATCAAGTTTCGACACATATTCGCGCGTAGCATTGACATCAATTCCCGTAAGCATGGAAACACCTCCTGTTTATAAAAGTAATAAAGCGAGTTCATCATCACCCGGTTCCATCGAACCGGTGAGATCAAACGATGTCTGCGCCAGCTGAATGCCGTCGCGGTCGCCGTCATCGACCTTGTTGTAAACGATGCCGGGCACGTAGAACCGGAATTTGTTGCCCTCGGTTTCTCCGTACGCCAGATCAAGAACCATCGACGTATTGCTGAACCACTTGGAGAAGAAATCATGCGAGGCAACCGGCACCATTTCCGGATTAAACGACCCCTGCATATCCCGGCCGGTGATCATGTAGGATAAAATCCCCTTCGCATCGTCGATCTTGTCTTTTGAAGCCAGCGTGTTCGATACGTCGATCTCCATCTCACCGACATTAAGCGAAACGCCGTCGCAGGACATAACCGCGTTCAAAAGCACTGGCGGCACCGTATCGTCGAAGCTCACTCCGGTAAACATCGGCGTGTCCGTAACCCCATGCTCAACACCCTTGAAACTGAAATCGAGTGTTGCCGGTTCGCCGATCTTGAAGTTGAACTTGACCGTCCCGCGGCAACCTTTAAGAAGCTTTGCCACGCCGTCTTCATAAAGCCCCATGGTCAAAGAAACCACGGAACTGCTAATCGGCTTTATTTCAAAACCCGCACTTGCCGGATCGGATGACGCGGTCGATACCGCACCTGAATCCGCGCCTGTTATGTGATCTCCGGTCTCGAATACTCCGGTAAGCGCGACATAATAAAGCGAAGCCGCACCGTTTGCGGTCTTAATGACCACACGGCCGACCGCGCCTGACGTATCGCCCGTAATCACCTCTCCGTGCCGATAAGGCCCACCAGTGATCGCACCGATCGAAATCTTCTTGAGCGCGTTCGATTGAAACCCGCAGGCCCTGACCAGCCGCATCCACTCCGGCTCGACCGTAACCGACCCCGAACCTTTCAATTCGATACTGAAATCGATCCCTGCCGAGCGTTTACCTGCCAACTTTCCCATCTTGGTCAAAGACGCGCGTACAGGATCCCTCTGGTACATCTGCGGATCGTAACTTGCCTTCGGTGAAAAATTCACCAGAATGCCTGCGTCGGTCGCCAGAAGCGTTTCCGCAGAACCTTCGACCGCCTCGATCTTCGCCGCAAGCTGGCGTTTTCTTATGAGCATTGACATTGCAATCCCTCCTTTTAGTTCTTTGCTGTGGGGTCCGTCCGCAAATGACGATAGCGGACACGAACCTCCATGATGATCCCCGCGTACGGCTGTGCCTCGGTCGTTTCAAACGGCGTTGTCCCCAGAACATCCGTATCAACCGCGTTGCCCGCGCGCGTGGAGTCCTGCAGAATCGCCTTCTTGATATCGCCCTGCAGTCTGTTTAAATACGTATCGGTCGGCACCGGGTCGTTCTCGTCATTAA
>Ga0302251_1000576_pt1 | contig 31914 bp, 36 predicted proteins | sample AAG_RA_Gln_MG_FD_193534 | JGI IMG/M metagenome (GOLD analysis project Ga0302251, IMG submission 193534) | Enriched activated sludge microbial communities from anaerobic digester in WTTP, New Holstein, Wisconsin, United States - AAG_RA_Gln | ecosystem: Engineered > Bioreactor > Anaerobic >... | reverse complement strand
CGGTTCGATCCTCATCGATATTAACGAGGAATGGATCACCGGTAACCGGTATTTATCTGTGAAGAATGAGATCATCTCTTTGGATACTGCGGCTGCTGATTTTACAGCAATTTAGGTACACTGCCAAAAAAATCTCAAAAAATTTTGATTGAGAAAATTTTACATAAAAATTCAAACCGCTGCAACTCCCAAAAACATCCGGTAACCCCCCTCCTCACGTTATAGAACACCCCTCAAAAACCCCCCTTTCCCAGCCGGGCAATTCTTGGAATCCGGGCACTCGAAGAAACCTGTAGGGTTCTTTTCAAGCCCTGATTCCTGATAGAATCCGGGCCCGCATCGGGCTCCGATGTACTAGTTTTCCGGATCCGGGCACTATAAGGGCCCGGATTAGGATCCGCCGGCCCCCTGTTTGATGCGAAACTCCTGGAAGTTTTCCATAGCCAGGGGGTCCGGAAGAAGGTTTACGATGGAGACCGTGGTTTCACGCCGGTGTGTTTCCCTGCGAAATCCCCCGGGAAAGATACTCTCCCACGAACTCCATTCACCGTCGGAGAATCTTCGTCCCGAAAAACCCGCATGGGACTAAGTACCCCAAAATGAGGTACTAAATCGCCAAAAAGAGGGACTAAGTCCCCATTTTTCCCTCAATTTCCCGTCGGAGAAATGCGGACGCAAATAGCGCTAATACAGGGGCATAACTCAGGGGCCGGAGGGGTATAGGGTGGGGAGTGGAAAGGAAATGCAATAACGCAATCTGAGCTTTAGGGATTCTAACCAGAATAGAAGATGCTGCTATGGGGATTCGAACCCCAGTCGTCGGCGTGAAAGGCCGACATGATTGGCCGGACTACACTATAGCAGCAAATTGTCCTACTTAATTTCTCGCAACGTCATAAATAGGTTATGGAGGAGGAAACGCCATCAACGGGCGGGCCCTCCCGAAAAGCGAAAAACCGGTTTTCAAAATATTACCGCTTCTTTGCCTTCGACTTTGGTTTTGCCGCTGCTTTCACGGGCTTCTTTACAGTTTTCCTGACGGGTTTCTTTACAGTTTTCTTTACCGCTTTCTTTGCAACCGCTTTTGCCGTGGCCTTCTTTGGCTTGCCATGGATGGGATATCCTTCCTTTTTTGTCAGAGGCCCGAACGCAGCGGCCAGCTGCCGGAAGATGGGGCCGGGCTTGCCGGACCCGATGGTGCGACCATCAACCCAGACAATGGGAGCAACTTCCGCAGCGGTGCCCGAGCAGATCAGCTCGTCGGCCGTATACAGGTCAAAGTACCCGAGATTCTGCTCGCGGACGGTGATGCCCAGCGACTTTGCGATCTCGAGCACGACAAGACGGGTAACGCCCCGGAGGTTGTTGAGCGTGGGCGGTGTGATGATCTCGCCATTCTTGACAATGTAGAGGTTATCCCCCGAGCCCTCGGAGACATAGCCGTTCGTGTCAAAGAAGATCGCCTCATCCCCGCCCTTGTAGTTCGCCTCGATCTTGGCAAGGATGTTGTTTAAGTAATTCAGGCTCTTGACATTCGGCGGCATGCACTCGGCCGGGTTGCGGCGGACGGAGACCGTCACGCCTTTCAAACCCTTCTCGTACAGGTCGCCGTACATCGCACCCCAGGTCACGGCAATGATGATGACCGAAGGCTTCGGGCACTTACGCGGGTCAAGGCCGAGGTCTCCCTTGCCGCGGGTGATGATCGGCCGGATGTACGCGTTGTCCAGCTTGTTCCTCCGCAGGACTTCGCAGATCGCCTCGGTCATATGCTCTTTTGTCAGCGGGGGTTTGATATCGATGGTCTTTGCAGAATCATACAGCCGGTCGATATGTTCCTTCAGCCGGAAGATCCTGCCATTATATGCCCGGATCCCTTCAAAGCAGCCATCGCCGTAAAGGAACCCGTGGTCGAACACGGAGACTGCCGCCTTGTCCTCCGGCAGGAACTTCCCATCATAATAAATGATCATGAAAGATGATGAGGGCTCAATGGTTTTGTAGTTTTTTCTTTTGTTTGGATGGTGCACCACGACTCTGCCGGGCACTGCACAATAGTGATATATGTTCCAAAGATTATCTCACAATAACGAGTTTAACAGAATGCAAAACCGGAAGGAGACAGCGTTTTTATGCCAGAGAAAATCCAGGGACTGACAGACCGCGCAACGATAGAATCATCCGGAAATATCTTCCGGACCGTGTTTGAGCGCATCCAGACCGCGATCCTGATCGTGGACCCGGCCGCCCACCAGATCGTTGATGCAAATCCCCTGATGGAGTCCCTCACCGGGCTTTCAAAGGACCAGATGCTCGGGAAAGGCTGCCAGGGATTTGTCTGCCCGGCCAAGTGCGGTGAGTGTCCCGTTACGGATCTCCATAAAAATATCCTGAACATCGAGCGAGAGATCATCAATGCAAAGGGTGAGCGGGTGCCGGTCTTAAAGACGGTAGCGAAAGCCGATATAGGCGGAAAAGAGTACCTGGTCGAGAGCTATGTCGACATCACGGAACACCGGAAAGCCGAGGAGCGGCAGGCGGCCCTCATCGCGTACCTCTCGGAATCAATCCTCCGGGCAAAGAAACCGCTCGAACTAATGCAGGAGGAATTCCACGAGATCGCCCGTCGGGCAAAGAGCGGCGATTACGATCCCGAAGATGTGCGGATGGAACTGGAACTGCATGCAAAGAACCTTGGACAGATCGTGAAGAACCTGGAAGAACTCCAGGCAAAAGCCCTTGAAGGAAAGACTACTGAGATCCCCCCGGAGTTCCGGGAATTCCTCATCAGGAAGTGAACGTTTCGTGGAAGGACAAAATCCCGCAACGGAACCCCAGGAAAGCATGCTCTGCCTTCTTGTCGCACAGCCGGAAAAAGTTGGCGACATGAACCTGATGGTCATCAAAAGAATCCTAGAAGCACGGTGCACGCCCCTGATCGTGACCGTGAACAAGCCTTACAAGGTCCTCACCAAAATCTATGCAAAAGAAGGGATCAGCCCTGAATCATACTATGTTATCGATGCAGTCACGCAGTACTCCGGAGGCGCCTGCCCGCAAACCCCCCGCGTGAAGTACGTCAACAACCCGGCTAACCTCACCGATCTCGGCATTGCTATCACGGAGGTCATCAAACAGATGCCGCAGGGCAAAAAATGCATCATCTTCGATTCCGTGAGTATGCTCCTCATCCATATCCCGTCTGCAACAGCGTCGAAGTTCCTGCACTTTGTGGTTAACAAGCTCCAGCTCTCAGACATTTCCGGAATCTTCCTCTCTGTGGAAAAAGGTCTCGACCCCGTGGTGATGTCGCAGATGAGCGCGTTCGTTGACCATATCATGGACTATGATCAGGCGCAGAAAAGTCCCTGCCTGCTCTGACCCTGACCTTCCCGAAATCAGGCTTTTTTCCGGCACAGGTCCACAAAATGGGTGAACATGCCGGCACTCGCAACCGGGTGCAGGTGCGTGTAACTGCCAAGGGTATTTGCGACAACCGCACCATCACGGTTGTCGCGGATACCCACGCCCCGCGAGAGGGTGTACGCGTACCGGGTCTCCTTCTCCAGCAGGACTTCCGAGTAGTGGAACGCGTGGCCGCGGAACACTTCCGCCCCGACCGGAGAGTCAGGAGCACTCGTCCCTTCCACGTACGTGACAACCCGACGGGCCGGCATCCGGGTCTCGCCTCGGAACACCCCGCACATCTGGGCTGACTGCTCCGCGTCCGAGCCCTGCCAGCCTTTCTGTAACACCATCCGTTCCGTGAGATACATCAGGCCGCCGCATTCCGCGTACATGGGCGTGCCGTTCCGGGACTTCTCGCGGATCGCCTCGCGCATCCGGTCGTTGGCCTCGAGTTCCCGCAGGAAAAGTTCGGGATATCCCCCGCCGATGATGTACCCGTCCGCCTCCGGGAGCCGGTCATGGACCGGGCTGAACGGAACGGTCTTTGCCCCGCAGGTTTTCAGAATATCGAAGAGGTCCGCGTAATAGAAGTTGAACGCCTCGTCCAGCGCAACGCCAATCGTTACATCCGGATCGGGAATCCGGTCGAAGATTGTGGGAGCCGGAGAATCCGGTAGTTCCTTCATCAGCGAGCGGAACCGGTCAAGGTCAACATACTGGCCGATCATCTTCGTGATGGTATCGATCCGCGCATCGAAGTCGCCCCGGCCCGATCCCTCGCGGTAGGGTACAAGCCCGAGGTGGCGCATGGCAAGCTGCATCTCCTCCATCCGCGGGATGGCCCCGATAACCGGGACGCCGCAGTAGTGCTCAATGGCGGCAACGGCTTTTGCCTTGTGGGTCCCACCCCGGGTATTGTTGAGGATTACGCCGACAATCCGGATCTTCGGATCAAAGCACTGGAATCCTTTCACGAGCGCCGCTGCGCTCCGCGTGATGCTCTGTGCCGACACCACCAGTACAACGGGAAGGTCGAGCTCCTTTGCAACTGCGGCCGTGCTGCCGATATCGGAGAGCGCTTCTGCACCTTCAAACAAACCACGGACGCCTTCCACGAGAGCGATGTCGGCACCCCGGCACCCGAACCGGAAGATCTCCTGCACCTGCGCCCCGGACAAGGCGAACGTGTCCAGGTTCCGGCAGGGCCGGTGCGAGACGGCTGCAAGGTAGGACGGGTCGATGTAATCCATTCCCACCTTGAACGTCTGGACCTTGTCCGTCTTCGAAAGCAGGGCCGCGAGGGCGAGGGTGATGCTGGTCTTGCCGCTGCCGGAGCGGTCGCCAGTGATGAGGACCGCCTTCATGGAAGGCTCCGGAGGACTGCCCCGAACTCGCTCTCGACAATCGAGCGGACTCCGAGTGTCTTGGGGTGCAGGTCGATCTCGACCATCACGTGCTCGTGACCGATTGCCTTGAGCGGCGCAACCTGCCGCGGGCCGTTCGTAATCGAGAAGCACTCGACACCTTCTGTAAACTCCGGCGGGATGGCATGGGGGACACCGGTGATGAGCGCGAAGTCTGGTTTGATCTCCCGGATCCGTTTCCCGAGACGGTCGCCGTTTGCACCATACTCATCCAGCGCACCAATCATTTCAGCATTCACGCCCCGTTGTGCCAGCTCTTTAGCGATCCGTTCTGCATCCCCCCGCGTCTTTGGGAGTCCCCGTTGCTCAAGGTTCGCGATGTAAGTGATATCCGCGTCCGGGCATTTGTCGTGGAGCGCGATGAGTGCGTCCACGAACATGTACGCCGTCTCTTTCTTTGCGTTCAGGATCGCGACACATTTTTTACCGGACCGGGCGAACCTGAGGAGTTCCTGAGCCGCAACATGCTTGAGATCGCCCCGCGATGCTTCGATGTATGACTGGGACGCTGCGCCACGGGCACGCTCGACATCATTTGCCGCCTGCATCATCAGCCGCTGCCGGGCCAGTTCTTCTTCCGAGATCCAGCCGGCCCCTGCCGCAGCCTCGAGTGTCGAGAGCACCCCGGCAATATTTTCCAGGTAGCCCGCGTGGATGTCAACGGCGATCGTGGGCGTCGTGATGGCGGCCCCGTCAATCGCGGACTGGAGGTCCTCGCCAATGATCATCGATACGCATGTACCGATCACGGCCATCCGTTTCGGGTGGAACGTGTCCTCTGCATACCGGAGCACATCTTCGAGCGGTTTCTGGCCGCCGAAGATGAACTCGTTGTCGGCAAGCGAGGTGGTGAGCGTCCGCATCCCGTCCTCTTCGAGAAGGCGTGCGTGCTTGAACGAGCAGCCGGAGGGGCCGTGGAGGATGGCAACGTCAACATTCAGGTCGCGGGCAGTGTAGAGGGCGGCAACGATCGAACTCGGGCGGGGGTGCATGTACTTCATGAGTGGTCACTCATCTCCAGGTCTTAACGGCAAGGACTATCGATCCCTGTACCGTTTTTTGTCGTGCAAGGGTATATCCTTCTTCAAATGTTGCGGCCCGGGCAGGGGCGAGCGGGATCAGGGCGGTATGCTCTGGCGTTCCGGGCTCCGGGAAACGGCCCACCCAGATGAGGCAGGCGGGGTGGATCTCCTTTACCGCGGAAAGGACCTGGTCCGGGGAAAAGTTTTCGCAGACCTTCCCGTCACCTTCCTGCTGGCCGATGACGAGCGTGACCGCATCATTGCCGGAGAGGGCACGGGCATACCGCGCTGCTTCAATGGTTGTCTCCGTGTTCGTGCCGCTGTTGGCATTGTCGATAACCACTATACCTCCTTCATGCCGGGCGGCCATCCTCCCGGGAAGAGCAGTGAACGATGCAAGAGATGCGGGATCGAGCCCCAGCAGGGCTGCTGCGGCACCCGCAAGCATGAGCGGGGAACGGTAGGCTGGCAGGGCTAATAGGGGGTTGGAGAACCGTGACGTTTTCCCACCGGCGGTGACGATACATTCGGTACCGGTGCATGACGCTGCATCTTCCAGATGGAATGCTCCCTCCCCCAATCCGGCTACAATTCCTTCGGCAAGGAGGACCTGCCGGGAGTTGGTGCAGGACGCGATCTTTGCAGCCAGTGCCGATTTTTTTGCACCTGCGAACCGGTAGTCCTCCAAGGAGGTGACGATGCAGAGCGTGCCGGCTCCGGTTACACCAAGCGACTCTTCGGCAATAAGCCACCCGCCGGTTTCACGGGCCAGTTGTGCAGCGGCCAGCACGGAACCGGGCGTGATGCTGGAGCGCGAGAGGAACACCTTCTCCGGATACCGGTATGTTCCGCCGGAGGTGTGCAGGATACCGGGGCCCTTCATCACCGAGGCAAGGGCATGAGCGGTGGTGGTCTTGCCGCGTGCGCCGGTGATCTCAACCATGATCTCCGGAACATCGCGGCCCAGTAGCTGCCGGACTGCTTCGTGATGGGTAATGACGGGGGCCTTTGCAGTCCTGATCAGGGGGTGGTCCGGGTCCAGGTGCACGGGAGCGACGACCAAGTCGTAGGTACGGGAATGTGCCTCTTCAACGCTGACTGGGCCGGATCCCCGGTACACGTCAACGAGATCAGCCTGGTGGCCGCGGGACTGGTATACTTCAGCAATGGGTTTCCCGCCGTGGATCGAGTCCAGCACCAGGATCTGCATAAAAAAAAGGATCAGAGGGTCAGTGCCTTGTTCGCATTCTTGACCATGAGATCGGCGAGCAGCGGGTCGCTGCCGATAGGCTCTGCATAGACAAGCGGGATGCTCTTGCCGTTCAGCTGGAACGCACCCTTCTTGACGCCCTCGGGCAGGCCGATCTCGCCGGGGATATCCTTCTCGATGTGAACGCCCTTTGCAAGGAAGAGGGGTACGACGACCAGCGCATCGATCGACTCTTTCTTGAACGCCTCCATGGACTCCTTTATCGTCGGTTTGTTCATGTTCATGAAGCCGCACTTGACAATGTAATCGCTGCTCTTGGCTTGGATCATGGCGGCGGTCTTCTCAACGAGTTCCTGGTTGTACGGCATCGTGCTCCCGTGCCCTACGAGTAACATTCCCTTCTTGCTCATGTGGATATCTCCGATGGAATTGCCCGGGATGTCCTGGCTGGTTTCCCCGGGGTGACGATTTTCCTTATGCCGAAAATTCAGCGTGAGAAAATACTACGTATGAAAATGTACGTATAATCGTAATAACTTTCTTCTTTTGATCGGAGACGAGAATATGCTGCCCTGAGAGGTTTTTGGGCTGATCACTTTCGCGCTTCGGACCCAATGGTTTTATTCTCCGGCCATCGCACGGGTATTAAATGAGTGATTTCGAGCGGGAGATTGTCCACTGCCTGAACCGTTTTTTCAAAACGAACCACATCCAGGGATTTGCGTATCGGCTCAAGCAGCACAAGTTCACGAGCCAGTACGTGGACGTGTTGGTTGACTCGCTCAACCCGTCCTATTACCTCTCGATTGAATGCAAATCGATCATTGACAAGAAACTCTACTTCTCGCAGCATTTCCATTCCGACAAGAAGAATGTGCATCAAGTCGATGCAATCTCGGACTTCCTCTCAAAGACCGGGCGGATCGGTTTTCTCGCGGTCGAGTTCCGGCAGGGCCCGGGAAAACCGAGCGAAGCCTTCCTGATCCCGTGGGCAATCGTTGTTGCTCATTTCAAAGAGAACAAGGGGATCACGATCGAGGACGCACGAGCTGGAATCGCGTTGGCGAAATGCAAGGACGGGTACGTGCTGGAGAAGATGTGAAGCCGGTGGGTAACTCGTCATACGGCATCCAACGGTTTGAGGAATGTTATGAAATTTTCCCTTTTTCTCACCCCTTCGGGGTTCGACAAATCGAAGAACCCTTTCGGGTTCTTCTCTTGCTTCAGGTCTGATGAATCCGAGACATTTAAAGGAAGGTCGAGGAGAAGAAGATTTCCGCGGAAATCTTCGACCACTCAGCAACCCGAAACCTCTTTCTTCCGGTATATGCAACGAATATGAATCTATGATGGATGCATTCGACCGTTTCGGCCTTTTGATCAATGACCGCGTGGTCAGGACGCCGGTGGCAGTGGCTTCCATGGCCGGGATTGTCGATGCCGATTATCTCCTCACTCGAAAGGACCATATCGGCCTCGGGTTCATCGGGGGCTACTCAATCGATACTCCAACGATGGAGGCGGCTAAAGTCGTTGCCGCGGGAGACGGGCGAAAGGAGTTCCTCCCGGTGGATCCCATTGCCGAGCTGAAAACACAGGCCGAAAAGATGGAGAAGAGCGATGTCATCCTCGGGGTAAACCTCCGCGGGAGTTTGCCGGAATCATTCTCCCGTGTGGCAAAGGTACTTGGCGATACGGTCGTGTACGAGATCGATGCTCACTGCCGGCAGCCGGCACTGGTCGCTGCTGGCTGCGGGGAATATTACCTGAAGAACACGGGAAAACTTGCAGCAGCGGTACAGGCACTGAAAAAAGAAGGGGTAACGGTGTCAGTCAAGATCCGGGCAGGCGTTGCCGAAGACGACCGTGCGCTTGCGGAGCTGCTCTGGGCTGCCGGCGCCGATATCCTGCATATTGACCTGATGGACTTTGGCACGGCAAAACTCCGCCAGATCCGGAACACCTGCCCGCTCCCTCTCATTGCCAACAACGGCATCACCACGTTCGAACGGATGAAGGACATGCTCTCGCATGGCGCAGATATGGTCTCAGTTGCACGGAAATCCGATGAGCGGACGCTTGCCGGTCTCGACGCCGCGATCTCGCGGTATGCTGACGAGGAGGGGTGGTATAATGCCCCCAAGCAGCTCTGCCGGGGAGGCGATATACGGTCGCTCACCTTCTGCTGCATGCCGGTCAAGGAGTGTCCGCTCATACCGATGCTCTCGCGGACCGGCATCTCCCACGATGACTTTGTTAAAATGAAGTTGGGCGGAGTTGCGGATACACCGCTTGACACCGGCCGACAGACCTGTTTTGGCAGCCTTGCGTGGTGCTGCAAGACCTCATCACCCTGTATGTTCCGGGACATGACTCTGAAGCAGGCCGGGATCCCAAAGAAAGAGTATATGCGCCTGAAACGCGAGCTCTCTGATACCATAATGGCGCAGGTGTTCCATGACGTGCCTCCGGTTAAACGCAGTTGAACGGGCCCAGCTGGCAATGATGCTCGAGGTCACGGCCTTCCCGAAGCCGGGGAACGTTGACCGGTGTCACGATTATCCCGAAACACGGCTCGAGCATTTCCTTGCTTCCACCATCTTTGCCCGCCCGGCACTGGAGGAGGCCGAACTTGGGAAGGGCCGGCTGGGTGAGATCATCAAGCACGCGGTCCGCGACACCAATTGCCATTCCGGGGGCAACACGCATTTTGGGGCATTCATCCTCCTCATCCCGCTGGTCTACGGTAAAACGATTGAAGGGGCGATGGCAGCGATCGCAAATACAGAGTCGTCCGATGCCGTGGCGTTCTACAAGGCATTCGCCATGACCGCCGTAAAGATGAACGCAACTGACGACCTCGATGTCAACGATCCCCACACCCTGACCCTCATCCGCGAGCGCGACATGAACCTCCTCGACATCATGCAGCACTCGGCGGCAAACGACATGGTTGCACGGGAATGGGTGACCGGGTTTCCGCTCTCCCGCCGGGGTGCAGATCTCTTAAAGGAGAACGGACAGGGGCGTGACTCCATTGTCCGGACATTCCTCACCCTGCTTGCAACAGAACCGGACACGTTCATCGCAAAGAAGCACGGGATGGAGGTTGCGCGGGAGACGATGATGGCAGCCCGCGACGTGCTGGACGGGAAGCGTACGATTGAGGACCTGGATGCCGAGTGCATTCAAAGGGACATCAATCCGGGTTCCATTGCAGACATCACCATCGCCGCCATCTTTATCGCGCTCGGGGAAGGCTGGTCATGGGACTCTTAAAGGGCGGGATCAACGAGGTCATCGCCACCACGGGATTCAATGCCGCACCGATGGGCATCCACTACCGGGACGGGAAGGCCACGATGGTCCTCTTCCCGGGGAGCCACACTGCGGAAAATGTGCAGAATGAGGGGTGGTTGATCGCCAATTTTATTCACGATCCGGTCCTCTATGTTCGGACGGCTTTCGAAGACCTGCCCCGCGACAGGTTTGTCAGCGAACCGGTTGCCGGTATGACTATGCAGCGCCTTGCCGGAGCGGATGCCTGGGCAGCATTCACCGCAACGGTCGACCGGACAACAGCCGGGACGCTTATCGTTTCGCTCACGCCCCAGAGGGAGATCATTGAAAATGCGATAATCCACCCGGTCAACCGGGGCTTTGGCAGCCTCATCGACGCTACCGTGCACGCTACGCGGTACGTGAGGAAACGCGACCCGGAACTGAAAGATCTTATCGATTACCACACCGGGATCGTCCGCAAGTGCGGGGGAAAGCGCGAGCTCGCTGCACTCGACATTTTACGCAGATTTATCGAAAACTGCCCTGAATAATCCTGTTTTGGGCGTTTTCCGGAGAATCATTATATATCTTGTGTCCCCACTTGTCATTAGTGTCCGGCCCCTGACGGGGTGGTTGCAGGGAAAACTATGACAATGCGGCCTTTGACAAGGAAGCGGCAGATGCTTTTTGACGTCTGCATCGTATCCAGCATTCTCGCCGCCATGGTCATCACGTTCTTCTCGATCTCCCATGGCATCTATGATGTATTCCCGTACTTCTACCTCATCCCAATCATCCTGATCGCGTTCGCCCGGCCGAACCTCGCCATCTACGGTACCGTTGCCGTTGGCTGGATCTATGTGGCGCTGGTCTTCACGCTCGGCCTTCCCGACCTCAAGCTCTATGCCCTTGCCACAGTCTGGTTCTATATCTTCGTCTCGCTGGGGGTCCTCATCTCCACGTATTCCCAGGTATACCGGAAAGAGGGCGAGAAGAGCTGCGGAGCATATTACAACTCGCAGGCCGGGGTCTTCAGTTACGACAAGCGGACGTTCAAAATCAGGGACGCAAACCGGAAATTCGCGAATATGATCCGGTACGACTGCGATGACCTGATGACCAAATCCCTCCCTGACCTTATCCCTGACAAGGAAGAGCGGGAGAGTTTCGTAACAAAGGTCCGGGACCTCCGGAGGGTCGGGGATATCGAGGTAAAGTTCCGGGCCTGGGACGGCAGCATGCGGTGGGCGCTGGTCTCGGCGGCCGAAACCGGGGACCCGGGGGTCATCTGCACCGTGGTCGACATAACCGACAACAAGCTTGCGCAGGAAGCCCTGACGCAGGCGAACAAGAAGCTGAACCTGTTAAACAACGTCACCCGGCACGATATCCTCAACCAGCTGACCGCACTCCTGGGTTACCTGGAGATCTCGAAGGCGGATAACAAGGACCCGTCCATGGAGAAATATATCGAGCGCGAGCTGCAGGCAGCAACCGCTATCCGGAACCAGATCCTCTTCACCCGCGACTACCAGAACATTGGCGTCCACTCGCCACTCTGGCACAACGTGGCGGAGACGGTCACCCTTGCCACAGCAAGCATCGATCCCCGTGCGATCATGGTCAACGTCAACATCCCCCCGGTAGAGATCTACGCTGACCCGCTCCTCGAAAAGGTGTTTTACAACCTGATCGAGAACTCGATCCGCCATGGCGAGCACGTAACCGAGATCTCGGTGCGGTCTGTGGAACGTGCAGACTCACTCGACATCATTGTGGAAGACAACGGTGTAGGGATCCCGGAGGGCAACAAAGAGAAGATCTTCCGACGGGAGTTTTTCAAGAACACCGGCTTCGGGCTCTTCCTGTCACGAGAGATCCTTGCCATAACGAACCTTGTCATCACCGAGAACGGGACTCCGGGAAAAGGGGCGAGGTTTATCATCCGCGTGCCCCGCGAACATTTCCGTTCCATCCCGGGTCATGGGAGCGGGATACCCCCGCAGAAAAAATAACCGGTTGGCGGTCCTGAAGCCGGCATTATCCGGATTCTTAAAGAGAGACGGGGTTGGTATTTAGCACACACGGGGGACCGGATCGCCCATCGGGGGTTCGATGAACCGCTCCCCGCCGATTGCGGTCTCCATGATCACGTGAGCACCTGTCGTGACCGCGCCGATAACCGCGGCATCCTTGCCGTATTTGTGTGAACGGAGGGCGGCAAGGATTGCATCTGCCTCTGCTGCCGGCACACCCATCACCACCTTGCCCTCGTTTGCCACTTCGAGCGGATCGATGCCAAGCATGGCAGCAGCGCTCCGGACATTCTTCCGGATGGGCACCTTTTCCTCCTGGATCCGGACGCAGACGCCGGCCTTCCTTGCCATCTCGTTGATGGCACTCGCAAATCCCCCGCGGGTCGGGTCCTTCATCGCATGGATGGTACCGGCATCGTGGACCTTCTCCATCATGCCGGAGAGGGGGGAGACATCCGAGAGTATCTGCTCGCCAAGGTCGAAGCCTTCGCGGTGCGCCATGATGGCAAGGCCGTGGTCACCGAGTGTCCCTGAAACGATGATCACGTCACCGGGCACGAGCCCATTGTCCCGGACAATCCTTTTGGCGACGCCGATACCGGCCGTATTGATTGCGATGCCATCAAGCGCCCCGCGTTCCACGACTTTCGTGTCGCCCGTGACGATGCTCGCCCCGGCCTCGCCCAGTGCCTCGTCCATAGAGGCAACGATCCGTTCCAGGTTGGCAGTATCGAATCCTTCCTCGATGATCATACCGCAGGAGAGGGCAATGGGCCGGCCTCCCATCATCGCAAGGTCGTTGACGGTCCCGCAGACCGAGATCCGACCGATGTCTCCCCCTGGGAAAAAGATGGGGCGGACAACATGCGAGTCCGTGGTGAAGACCAGGTTCTCACCGGCAAACGGGATCACGGCCCCGTCGTCAAGGGCTTCAAGGCCGATCCCACCGGCATTATTGTGCTTGAATTTCGTGAGCGTCTGTAAAAGCTCACCCATCACTTCACCGCCGGCACCGTGCATCATGTTGACTTTCATGGTTTAATCCTCTGCATCGATCTCGATGTTTGTCACAACAATCTCCCGTCCCTTCACCAGCTCGGGCAGCGATCCGCATTTCGGGCAGACATAGACCTCGGTACCTTCGTACCCGCACGGGCACCGGGTCTGTGGCTCAACTTCCTTACAGTCCAGCACTGCCACATGGAACAGGGGGTCGTCCTCCTTAATGGTATCAAACAGATAGACAACCTGCTCCGGGTTCACCATCGCCATTTTGCCGACATCTACATGGATCTTCATGACCTTTGTCGCCTTGTGGGCAAGCGCTGCGGTGCGGGCCGTTGCATACAGGTCATAGGCAATGGAATACTCGTGCATCAGTTCTCCATTGCGGAAAAAACATCCTTGAAGAGCGCCCGGGTCTCGAGTCCCTCCTCGCGGGAGAGGCGCTGGATGGCAAATCCGACATGGACAAGGACAAATTCACCGACCTTGACATCCACGAGATCGAGCCGGACCTCCTGCTTTAATTCGCCATAGTCTACAAGGCCGATATTGCCATCCCTGATCTCAAGGACTTCCGCGGGAATTGCAACGCACATCGATGATCCTCTCTGGTACCTGAGGAGTACTGTGGGCGTTCCCATTACATAAAAACACTGAAACGGAACCGCCCGGAGCCATCAGGTGGAAAAACCCGCGAGGAAAACAGACAACGCCGGGGAAGAGATTTGAACTCTTGAGGTGCAGGGCACCAGTAGCTTTCAAGGCTACCGCCTTCCCGGACTAGACTACCCCGGCAGTGCTCCATATGTTGGTTCCGGGATATAAAAAAGGCTTCTTCAAAATGGCAGGAATACGGCGATTGGGTGCATTGCCCGGGTGCCATAGGTCAGTCACGGGGACGATTCCGGAAGAGGACGACCGCTGCAAGCGCTGCTGCCCCGATAAGGGGGAAGAGGGATGCCCGTTGCGTCTCCGAAGCAGACATGTCCCCGTATGACCGGAACGGCGCCGGGACTGTGCGGCTCACTTCAATGGATCCCACGTTCTCGCCGTAGAGGAAGACATCATCAGTTACAGAATACTGGTACGGGTAGATCTTGAAGTAAAAGATCTGGCCGTTCCCGAGGATCTCAACGCGTTCCGGGTTCTGGTCTCCCTGCTCGTTCACCATGTGGAGGATCCCTGAATCATCGCTGTACTCGACCACCCAGTCAAGGGTCTTTGAGGTGTACAGGATGACGGGCCCGCTACCAGCCCGGACAATGAAATAGGCCGGTGATCCCCGCGAGGACCGGGCCTGCGCCGAAACAATCCCTGAGGGGCCACCCGCCGTCACAACCGTCTGTACTGGTGTGGCGATAACGCCACTGCCGGTGGTCGTGGTGGTGATGATGCGTGAACCGACATAGCCCCGGGCATCCGTGAAACTCACTTCATACGAGCCCGGGGCAGGAACCGACACCTCGAATGCAAAATGGGCATTACCGTCTGTATGGACATACTGCGGCCCGAACACCACGGCTCCCGAGGGATCGATGACCTCGACCTGGATGCCGGCATTCTCCAGTCCGCGGATATCCCCGGAAAGATAAATCTTGCCGGTGAATTCCTGGATTAACGGGGTATCAAGATGGATGTCCGCTGACCGGTCATAGATGGTGACCATGCGCATGGTGACATCGTCACTGTTTGCCGTTGATGGTACCTCGACCTTGTAGGTCCCGGTTTTCAGGCCGGTGGTGTCAAATACCGTCCGGAAACTTTTGTCAGAAAGGACGTAGGCAATCTTGCGCTGCACTTCCGTGGTTGTCGTCAGCTGGTAATACAGGACTACATCAATAGGAGTCCCGGTCCCGAATGTTGTTGTACCGGTCACAATGAGAGGTTTACCTACTGAAACGGAATCCGGTGCTTCGATATTGATCTGGTACGCCAGCACCGGGGCTGACAGCAGCAGAAGTCCCAGGAACAGCAGTACAGCCTTTTTCATAGAATTAATCCCCGATGACCCCGGATTTTCCATTCTTTGTGCCAAAAGGTGGTTCCGGAGGCGTGTTTCGATCAATGGTAAGCCTCCCGGCTATAATAGCATTCTCCTGATACAAAAATCACGGAATAAGCAGGATGCATCTGTTTCCGGATTCCCACCGGCCTATTGTTTTCCCATTCTTATTTATGACAGGGAACTGGTTACGAGTGTGCCCATCAGAGTGTATTTCATCCTGCCGGACCAACAGGTAGGATAGAAATGATCGCGGAAAACCCGGAAAAGCCCCTCGCATCATGGCGGGGGAAGGAAAGATTCGGCAGTGAAGAACTGGACTGCCTCACTATTATCTTCAAAAGCGGGGGCTGCAGCTGGTCGAAGTGCCGGATGTGCAGTTACCGGCACGAGCGATACGGGAAAACCGACTGCGCCGAGCTGCTCTCCCGCCTCCGCGCCCAGCTGGCATGGGTGATCCGGGAGAACAAGCCGGAAGAGTACCGGATGGTGAAGATCTTTACATCCGGGAGCTTTTTCGATCCCGCGGAGGTTCCCCCGACATTCCTCGCCGATGTGGCATCCGCATTCCGGGGAAAACTACTCATAGCAGAGACACGCCCTGAATATATCAACCGGGAAACCCTGGACCCGTTCATCGAAAAGATAGATGACGGGAGCTGGAAGATCCCGCTCTACTGCGCCATAGGCCTTGAGACGAGCAATGATTTCATCCGGGAAAAATGCATTAACAAGGGCTTCTCCCTCTCTGACTTCACGAACGCTGCCTCAGCCGCCCGTTCTGCCGGTGCCGGTGTCAAGGCATACCTTCTCTTCAAACCGCTCTTCCTTACGGAAGGGGAAGCAACAAAGGACATGGAGAAGACAATCCGGGATATCCTTCCGTATGCCGATCTCATATCCATGAACCCTTGTACGGTCCAGCGGAACACGGAACTTGAATACTACTGGAAACGCGGAGCCTACCGGCCGCCCTATCTCTGGAGTGTCCTGACGTTGCTGAAGAATGCGCCGGTGCACATAACCTGCGATCCCCTTGGAGGCGGGCAGAAACGCGGCCCGCACAACTGCGGGAAATGCGATTACGAGCTCGTCAGGGGCATACGGGACTACTCTTTGAATGCCGATCGCGAACTCATCTCTGTACTGCTGGAAACAGAGTGTTCGTGTAAAAACGAGTGGCAGTATGTCCTCGAAAACGAGAGACCATACTGCATGCCGCTGACGCGGTAACGGTTATTTTTTCTGCGGCCGGCCCTGGATCTCCAGCTGCTGCGCAAGCAGCGGGAGGAAGGTACCGGCATCGGAGACAATGCCGATGGCCTGCGTGGTGCCCCGGTCCATCAGTTTCGTGACATGGGCGGGATTGATATCCACGCAGATGGTCTTGACGCTTGACGGTAGGCAGTTACCCACGGCAATGGAATGCAGGAGCGTTGCCACCATCAGGACCATGCTGCACCCCTCGATCTGCTTGCGCATGGCGTCCTGCGCTGCCATCACGTCCTGGATTACGTCCGGCAGGGGCCCGTCATCCCGGATGGAGCCGGCAAGGACATAGGGGACGTTGTTTCTGATGCACTCATACATGATCCCGCTTTTGATAACGCCCTTCTCAACGGCTTTCCGTATTGACCCGGCCCGCATGATCTCGCTGATCGCATAGAGGTGGTGCTTGTGGCCGCCCATTACAGGCTTGCCTGTGGTGATATCCATCCCAAGAGAAGTCCCGTACAGGCTGTTCTCGATGTCATGGGTTGCGAGGGCATTACCGGCAAAGAGCACGTTCACGTACCCGCTGCGGACCATAGAGGCAAGGGCCTTTGCCGCCCCGGTGTGGACGATTGCCGGGCCCCCGACAACCGCGATCTTCCCACCTTTTTTCCGGACCTCGAGCATCTCTTTTGCAATCTGGGCGATCAGGGTCTCGCTGGGACGCTCTGAGGAGACGGTCCCGTGCATGAACTCAAACGTGCTCTGCTCGCGGGGACGCTCCGGATAAGTGACGCTGACTCCCTGCTCTCCGACAACGACAAGGTTGCCCTTCCGGATCTTGCCCAGGGCTTCTGCCTTTGCAGTCATCCTGACAGGATCGACAACGATGAGGAAGTCCATCTCGATTGCCTCTACAGGAATCCATTCGCCGTTGTACTTCACCTGGGTCGGGTGGTTCGAGGTAGTATAGAATCCCTTGGGCACCACATGATCTGCTTCAGCCGGGACCAGGTGGACATCCATGACCTCGACAGGGCGGGCGCCGAGCCGGTGGACTTCAGATAAAATTGCTTTGAGCTTCTCCTTACCGGTAGCCGCGATGCGCAGGCGGGCATAGCTGGTGTCGGTCTTCTTCTTGCCGACCTCAAAGACAAGGATCTCGAAGTTGCCGCCCAGATCCATGACCCGGTCCATGAGCTGCATCATGATGCCGGAATCGATGATGTGGCCCCGGAGCTCGATCTCCTGCGTCTCGACCATAGTACAGTGATCTAGGGCGATGATCCTTAATATGCATTCCTGAATAAACCCGATCTACCCGTATTTTGTTTTGATAACCGCAATTTGGGAAGAACAGGATTAATCTTCAGTAACCGGCCGGGTCAGGGAGGCGGATTCTGCAAGAGGAAGACTTCAGCCCGCTTACGGTCCCCCTGCGTGTTGATATTCAGGGCAAGGCAGGGCTCGTTGACGAGAAGACGCAACTCATCCTGTTCGTCACCGGCACGGTCACCGCGGATGATATTGATACCGGCCGGGCATGCATCGGTGCCATCAATCTGTTCGTGGTAGGGCATGCTCTCGCGGCAGCTGGTCACCAGTTCTGCCGGCACCCATGTAGAGAGAGCGTCTTTTCCGGAGGCTGCATAGGCATCCCATATGGATAGCACAACGGTTTCCGTGATGCAGGGAATATCCGCAACCGATACAAAAAGGGGATCGTCTTCGTCCAGTGAACGCACAGCCTGGACCATGTCATCAACATAGCCATTGCCATCCGTCCGGCAGAAGGCAATACCATTGGCCCGGCACCAGTTTGCGGTCATTGGGGTCTTTGAGGACCCGGCAACAACCGGTTCGCACCCGGCATTCCCGAAAGCCCGGATGACATACGCGATCATGGGCTGGCCACAGATGAGAGCAAGGGGCTTTTCCCCGCTGTTGAGCCGGCTGCCGGACCCCCCGGCCATGATCAGTGCACGCATGCTGTAATTGCCTCAACGAGGGCCCGGTTTTCTTCACGGGTCATGACCGCGACCCGGATACATGTCGGCAGGCCAAAGGACGTACAGTCTCGGACAAGAACGCCACGGTCCGCAAGCATCTCGCAGAGCGTAGACACATTCCGTCCGCAATCGAACAGGATGTAGTTTGCGCGGGAGGGGGTGCACTTCATGCCGAGCGCTTCTAACTCTGCCACCAGGAATGCCCGCTCATGTTCTATAGCTGCCCTGGACGCAGCCAGTTCATCAAGGTGAAGGAGCGCTTCCATGGCATAAGCTTCAGCATAGGAATTCACGCACCAGGGCGAGCGGGCAGTCTCGACCTTGAGGACAAGATCCGGATCGCCAAAACCGTACCCGAACCGAATACCCGGGACGGCAAAGCACTTGGTGATCGAGCGGAGGACAAAAAGAGAGGGATCCCGGACATCGGCAACGCTCTGATGCGGATCGGAGAGCTCGATGAATGCCTCATCACAGAAGATGATGGAGCCGGAATCTTTTGCGGAAGAGAGTTTTTCCCTGACTTCATCCTTTGAGAGCAACTGTCCCGTGGGATTATTGGGATTGCAGAGGAACTGCACGGAAGCGTTGCGGGGATCTGTGACGCGGGATGCCCGGGCAAGGGCAGCAGAGATCTCGTATTCACCGAATGTCGGAGATTCTGTAAAGAACGTGCGGGGCATGGCCGGGTCGCGGTAGCGTACTGTACAGAATGCCCGGAGCACTTCGATGGATCCATTCCCCACGCATATCTCCTCAGGATTGCGGTGGAAGACCTTCCCTATCCGGTCCTTGAGCGCAGAGTAAGTGTCATCCGGATAATATTTCAGGCATTCAGGATCCAGGTGCCACGCGAACTGAGGGACGCAGGGATTGACGCTCGCGCTGAAATCCAGCACCGATTTCCGGGTTTTTTCCAGCTGCCGCTTTCCCAATCCCCCATGCACGGCCCGTTGTGGAAAGCCAACAACCAAAGAATTCCGCTCCTTTTCTCAAATACTTGGCGATTCTGTCATAAATGCATTGTGAAGCCGCATTTGCCGGCAGAGAAAAAAGTATTTATAGGCAAACGTGTTAGTTAGAATCATCTGGTTAAGTCAGACACAAGGGTTCTCTTTGTCTGACATATGAACGACAAATGCCAGACATATGTCAGAAACGAGAGATACGATGATGCAAAGAATCACGCTCCGGTTGCCAGAACAGCAGATCAACCTGCTCCAGCAGATGGTGGATTCGGGAGAATACCCGAATGTATCAGAAGCTGTGAGGGCAGCGGTCCGTGAACTTGTTGAAAAACGAGCGAGTCGTGTCCTTAAGGAAAGTGACCAGGTTTCATTCAAGGTTTGAGAGGGTAGTATATGCAGAGTATTATCAACGACGCACTCAAAAATGCCGAGCTGGAAAAAGAGATCAACAAGCCCGGCAGCGCAAATGCAATGGAAGATGACTTTGTCGGCCAGCCGAGGATCGTTATCATCGGCTGCGGTGGTGCAGGAAACAACACTGTGAACCGTATCCACCACATGGGCGTTTCTGGTGCAGAGACCATCGCCATCAACACCGACAAGCAGCACCTGGACATGATCCAGGCAGACAAGCGCATCCTGATCGGCAAGTCCCTGACCAAGGGTCTCGGCGCCGGTGGTTACCCTGATGTCGGTAAGAGAGCAGCCGAGATGGCCCGCCCGACACTCGAGGCAATCCTCGAATCCGCAGACCTCGTCTTCATCACGGCAGGTATGGGAGGAGGTACCGGTACCGGCTCCGCACCCGTTGTTGCACAGATCGCAAAAGAACAAGGCGCAATCGTCGTCGGGATGGTCAGCTACCCGTTCCAGGTCGAGAAGGCCCGCCTGATCCGTGCAGAAGAAGGTCTCGAAGCATTCGCAGCCGCCGCAGACTCCGTCATTGTCCTCGACAACAACCGCCTGAAGAACTTCGTCCCGAACCTCCCGCTCGGCCAGGCATTCTCAGTCATGGACCAGCTCATTGGTGAGACCGTCAAGGGCATCTCCGAGACCATCACCGAACCCTCGCTCATCAACATCGACTACGCCGATGTCCGCGCCATCATGTCCAAGGGCGGCGTTGCCGTCATGCTCGTTGGCGAGAGCAAGCAGCAGAACAAGGCAGAGAGCGTTGTCCGCGAGTGCCTGTCCAACCCGATGCTCGACATCGACTACCGCGGTGCAACCGGAAGCCTGATCCACATTACCGGCGGCACGGACCTCACCCTGCAGGATGCAGAGGAAGTCGCAACCTCGCTCACGTACGAGCTCGACCCCCACGCAGATGTCATCTGGGGTGCCCGCGTCCGGCCCGACATGGAAGGCAAGATCCGCGTCCTCGCCATCATGACCGGCGTCAAGAGCGCCCAGATCCTCGGCACCCGCCAGTCCTACAAGACCGTTGTGCAGGAGATCGACAACAAGCGCTCCAACCCCCGAGCAGTCGAGATGCCCGTCCAGCGCAGGACCAGCAGCAGGGACCAGCCCAGTGGTGGCGGCGTCCTTGAATGGGTTGGTTAAACCACGCACAACCTGAATCCGTTACCATTCCAGCCCAATCCCAAAATCCATAATACAAAACCGTTGGTCCCTCAAACACCAACAAACACCCTTTTTGTCATTTTCTAACAACGCAGAAGATGGTCACCATGGCATCACGACGGTACATCACAAATGAGAACCCGGTGCGGGAAGTGAACCTGCAGAGCGCAAAACTCTTTGAAAGCGATCTGGAATTCCTCCAGGCACGAGGGATCCCGGTTCGTACAGCGCTGCGCGAAGCCCTCCACGAGCACGTGAAGAAGATCCGATCAAGGGGACTGCCAGCCATGACCGCAGAACAGCGGGCAGCATTCATCCTGAATGGCAAGGTACCGGCGGGAGATGCACCCCGGGAATAATGGTTGCCCACGGGGCTGTGCACCCGCATGTGAGGCAGCGATTCCTGTCAGCCGTTAATAAAATGCCCGTTTTTCAGCCGGAATCACGGCGAAACACTTAATAGCACACCCTTCCTTTAAAATATAGTACATTCGACCAATCCTTCACTGGGAGAATGGGGGCGACGTTCCGCAAGAACGGTACCGCCCCGGTATCGGGAGTTGAACATCATGAACAGAGTGTCGAACAAAGACTTCGAAGCGGAGTCTTCCCTGAATTCTGCGCTAAGTATCTTTTCTGATGTTTTTCGTCCTGCATCCCGTATGCAGAGCACGTATACTTTCGGCCCCGGAGGCCGGAACAGTAAGGCTCCAGTGATTATGGAGATCTCACACGAACAGGTGTGTGCCTCCCAAGGAAGGACAATCTGATGAGGAGTTGGTAACGCATGTTGAATGACCTGATGGAAAAGAGAAAGAAAACCCTTGCTGAGTCTGAAGAACACAAGAACCGCAGAAACGAGCTGAACGCGAATGCCAGCAAGTTCGCCCGCGAGCGGAACACCTTAAATAACCAGACCCGCGAGTTTGTCGAAGAGGCGCAGAAGAACAAGGACCTCCGGGACAAGTACAACCAGGAAGTCCTTGACATCAAGGCCCAGAGAAACGAGCTCAACGACAAGGCCAATGTCCTGTTCGAGGAGATCGAGTCCTTCAAGAAGGAGCATGGCACCCAGAAGAACCGCGGCGTCAAGGAACTCCAGAAACAGATCGAGTACATGGAGTACCGCCAGCAGACCGAGGTCTTCACCACCGACAAGGAACGCGAACTGATCGAAAAGATCAAGCAGATGAAAGGCCAGGTCCGCGAGCAGGAAGCCGAACTTGAACAGAACAAGGAGATGCGGACCAAGATCACCGAAGCCCGCGATTTCCGCAAGCAGGCATCCGACCTGCACGCGAAAGTGACTGAGGTCGCCGAGCTTGCCCAGAAGCACCACGACCTGATGGTCGAGTCCTACCGCAAGGCAGACAAGTCCCGGGAAGCAGCCGACGCAGCCCACAAGAGCTTTGTCGAGGCACAGGAGTCCGCAGATTCCGAGCACAAGTTCTTCATTGCCTGCCAGAAAGAGCTCCGCGACTACGACAAGGTCATCTCCGGCCTGCGCAAGAAGACCAAGAAAGTCAAGGTCACCAAGGAACAGAAGGCTGTCCGGAAAGAGGCAGAGAGTCTGTTCAAGAACTTCCGTGCCGGCGAGAAACTCACCACCGACGATATCCTGCTCCTCCAGCGCTCAAAACTCATCTGATCTCTTCACCCTTTTTTTTGTTTTTTCTGCCGTCAGCAATGATTTAATAGATTTACGGCATTTTTATAGTACAATGACAGAGGGGCGGACGCTGGTCCTGAGTGTTGACCGGGACGACGATATCGGCTGGAAAGCCAAAGTCGAAAGCCCGTGCATTGGCCGGGCCGCGTGCTTAAAAGCGGCAAACACCCTGGCACTCACCGACCCCGAGGACTCCGATGTCAATGCAATCTTCTCCGCGATCAAGATCTATGACGAGCTGACGGCAAAAGGTGAAGACGCGGCAGTCGCTGTCGTTGCCGGCAACCACCTGCATATGATCGAGGGCGACCGGAGGATTGCAACTTCGCTCAAGATTGTCGTGGAAGAGACAAAGGCAACAAACTGCATCCTTGTCACTGACGGCGCAGAAGACGAATATGTCATCCCAATCATCCAGTCTCTCCTTCCCGTCACCAGCATCCGCAGGGTTATCGTCAACCAGATGCCCAATCTTGAAGGCACCTACTATATCCTGAAGAAACTCTTCGATGACCCGAAGATCTCCCGTATGGTCTTCATCCCGATAGGCCTTGCCATGCTGCTCTATGCAAGCGCGTTCCTGCTCGGTGCACCCGGCCTTGCAACCATCATCGTTGTCATGGTGATCGGGTGCTTCCTCCTGTACAAGGGCTTCGGATTCGATGAGTTTACGCATGGAGTCATGGACGCCCTCCGTGTCTCCCTCTCCCGCGGACGGTTCTCGTTCATCACCTACACGACCACCATCCTGCTCGTCATCATCGGATTCACCCAGGGATTCTACAACATCCTGCACTACTATTCCACTGACAGCAGTCTGGGACTTGTCACCTACCTTGTGACCTTCATTTACGGTGCCATCGAATGGCTCATCTTTGCCGGGCTCGTCCTCTCGGTCGGCGTCATTATCGATGTTTACCAGAATGACCGGAAGAACCTTGGCAAGGTGATCGTCTTCCCGTTCTTTGTCACAGCAATCGGCCTCCTCCTGTATGCCGCCAGCATCTATCTGATCCCCACCCTGGGTGTACCCGACTTTCCGCTCTCCCAGGAGACTATATCACGGTACATTCTCTGGGATACCATTGCCGGCATAGCCGCCGCAATAGCGGGTGTCCTCATCCAGAACTATGTGACAAAGAAGGTTGCCGAGCAGAAGAAAGAAGAGATCATCGAAGTAATCTGAACTTTTTTAACCATTCTTTCTCCGAAGTTCCAGACAGGTCAACTCCCAGATCTTCTCCCGCAACAGGGAACACATGATCGTGATTGCCCCAAAATTACCACCCGTTGGTGATTTGTCACGCAGTCAGGGTGAAGGGTGAAATGGTTGTACGATAAAATGCCGTAAGAATTACCGCTTTACCAAAAGACCGTGCGAGGCTTATTCCTGGCGGGCAGGAACTTCCGCCAGGGAGAAATACCCGATCCCGCTCGGGAACTCCCGCACCATCGTGAAGTTCCGGGTCACCTGCGGGGATCTGACGGTAAGGTTGGGGATGACAACATTGAAGGTATGCGCCGGGTACCAGTAGATCCCGTCGCCATAGGAGATGGCCGCCTCATTGACGGAAAACTCGGCACCTTCGAGATCGATACGCTGGATCTTTGCGTCGTCATAATTCAGGATCTTCATCAGCTTGTTTTTCAGGTCCTGTTTTCCAAAGAAAAAGAAGATAATCCTGGTGCTTTCGTCAACAGAATAGTTCACGTGGATATTTGCCGTGCCATTGTCCAGCTGGACATCGACATCGTATACCTTGATGTACCCGTACCGGTCTTCCTCGGCAGCAAGGGCGGGTGCTGCCAGGAATACCGCAAAGAGCAGGAAGAGTGCCACGGCACGGGCTCGCATAACTTACTTATTTCGTGAAGAGGCCATAAAGCGTTTTCGGTTATTGAAGAGCGGATATCGTCGAAAAATCGTCAAAATGCGCGACGAATATAATATAAAAAATGTATTATTTGTTGTTGGCAAGGATGATCTCAATAGACGAGACATTCGTTTTGCCGGTATCGGTATCGATAATCTCCGTGGAGGTGAGGATCTCTTTCTTGGTCACTCCCTCAAGGAAGCGGTTCAGGGCAATTTCTGCAGTATCCACGGCACGGGAAATTGCCTTTCCCCTTGCCTTTATCGCAACTTCAGGTGCACCATTGTTGAACTGGGTGACCACGGCAAGTACGTAGTTCATGACCGGCTTGTTGCCGACGAATACTGTGTTCTCTCTTGGTTGCTGCATAGGTGCCTCCCGTACGTTAGAGATACTTCTTCTTGACAATCAGTTCTGCATTCAGTACACTTGCCCCGGCAGCGCCACGGATCGTATTGTGACCCATGGCAACGAACCTGACCCCTTCGCGGAGCCGGCCTACGGACACGGTCATACCTCTTCCCCTCATGCGATCGAGGCGGGGCTGGGGCCGGTCTGGCTCCTCGTCAAAGAAGTGCACTGATTCAGCAGGCTGGGTTGGCAGACCCTTGATCGGGGGCTTGTAGTCCTGGTATGCTTTCCGGATTTTCGCGAGCGGTTCTTTGATATCCGCCCATATAGCCATAGTATGGCCGTCAATCACCGGTACGCGGTGGCAGCTTGCGCTGACTTTAAACGGAGCGTTCACCACTTTCTTTCCTTTCAGCGTACCCATGATCTTGAGCGCTTCCGTCTCCATCTTCTCCTCTTCCTTGCCGATATACGGGATGACATTGTCGTAGATCGCCATCGCTGCCACGCCTTCGAATCCCGCACCGGAGATCGCCTGCATGGTCGCCACCCTGATATCGGTGAACTTGAATTTTCTTAAGGGAGCAAGCGCCGTCACCATCATAATGGTGGAGCAGTTCGGGTTCGTGACAATGAACCCATCCCGGCCCGCATCCTTCTGGACATCGATCAGGCCCAGGTGTTCCGGGTTGACCTCCGGTACCACGAGAGGGATCGTGGGCTCCATCCGGTGAGAACTGGCATTGCTGCAGACTGCGATGCCGGCGTTCGCAAACTCCGTCTCCGTAGCAGTCGCTATCTCTGCCGGAAGGGCTGAGAAGACAAGGTCGACATTCTTCATCGCGGAGGGAGATGTCGGGACAACTTTAATCTTCCCGATATTCTCCGGAAATGGCGTATCAAGGCGCCATTTCACAATCTTTCCATAGGGTTTTCCCGCACTGCGATCGGAAGCGGCAAGCGTCGTAAGTTTGAACCAGGGATGATCCGCAAGAAGTTCAACAAATCGCTGACCAACCGCGCCGGTAGCACCGAGCACTCCAACATTGATCATGATGACAGGTCCTGTATGTTTGTTTTCCCCGTTTCTCTTGAATAATGGCGGGTTGTAAAATCCCATTTCACTTAGGATGATAAAAACGTTGTTTTTTATAATTTATATATCGGGAAATATGCTGACGACGATCTCCGGGCGCTACCTGCCCGTTGAAAAATGGGCACGGTTATGTACGATACACCCCACACTCCTGAAAAAATCCTGAAGCGGGAAAACACAAAAACAAAAAGAGAGCCGGCAGGAACCGGACACCTTATTCCATGTGAATAGCTTCAGACGGACAGACATCCACGCAGGTCTGGCAGTCGACACACATGTCCTTGTCTACTTTTGCCTTGTCATTCTCCATGGCGATTGCCGAAGCGGGACACTCGCTCACGCAGGTTTCACATCCGGTACACTTATCGTTGTCAACGATTGCTACCAACTCGTTCACTCCGATCTATATGTTTCTATTCAGGGTAAAAAAAGGGTTACTATCCGGGCACAGGGCGAGCAGGACAACCGGGACTGGAAACGTGGAGTACGAGAAAAAAAGCAGAGTGAGGGTGAGAAGATGTTACTTCTTCAGGCCAAGAACATCGTTCATATCGTAAATGCCGGGCTTCTTCCCGACAACCCAACGGGCTGCCCGCAGGGCACCGCTGGCAAAGACCGAACGGTCATAGGCCCTGTGCGAGAGTTCGATGGTCTCGAAATTCTTCGAGTACATGACCTTATGGTCGCCAACGATGTCCCCACCCCGGATCACATGCACACCGATCTCGTTCTTCCGCTCGGTCATGCCTTCGCGCCCGTACATCTTTTCGCGGCTGCCGACCTCCTCCTCGATGATCTGGAGGAGGGTTTTTGCCGTACCGCTCGGGGCGTCCTTCTTGTTCCGGTGGTGTGCCTCGATAAGCTCGATGTCATAGTCTTTCAAGAGCCGTGCTGATTCGCGCACGAGCTGCTGGAAGATGGCAACCCCGATCGAGAAGTTCGTGGTGATGACGGCCGGGACATGGCCGATAATCGCCTTCTCCATCTCCGCCCGCTGTGCGGGAGATATCCCGGTAGTGCCGATAATCAGGGCGCAATTGTTCCTTGCAGCGACCTGGACGTTCCCGACAACCGCGCTCGCGATCGTAAAATCGATGACAACGTCTGCCTTTGTCCTTTTCAGGAGCGCATCGGCATCCTTCGCCTCAACAATCTCGGCACCGAAAAATGAACTGGGTTTGAGGTTAATGCCCCCCACCAGTTCCAGGTCAGCGGATTCATGGACCATCCTCCCGAGGGTCTGGCCCATCCTGCCCGAAGCTCCGCAGATAACGACTTTCACCATGACTGCATCACCGTGTACGCCGTCGGGGTGCGGATTTGGTTTTCCTCTTTGCTGCTGCCTTCACCGGCTTCTTTGCTGTGGTTTTTGCAGCGGCCTTTGCTTTCGGAACGGATCCCTTGATCGGGATGGTTGCAAGCACCTTCTTGAGCTGCTCGGTCTTCTTTGCATCCAGTTCATCGAGCGGGAGCCGTACAGGGCCTCCTGCAAGGCCCATCAGCTCGACCGCTTTCTTGACCGGGATCGGGTTGGTGTCAATGAACATGGCGCGGTGGAGGGGAGACATGGCATAGTGGATCACGAGGGCCTTCTGGTAATCGCCCTGCCGGAAGGCCTCATACATTGCCACCATCCGGGCCGGGTCAACATTCGCCGTCACGGAGATAACACCGGACCCGCCAAGTCCAAGGATCGGGAGCGTGATACCGTCATCGCCGGAGATAACGAGGAAGTCCTCGTCCTGGGTCTCCTCGATGACCCGGGAAATCTGGCCGATGTTGCCGCTCGCTTCCTTGATCCCGACAATGTTCGGGTGCTGCGCGAGCTCCGCGACAAGATCGGGCTCCATATTCTGGCCGGTCCGTCCCGGGACATTGTACATGACAACCGGGATATCGAGGTCTGCAAGTTTCGTGTAGTGTTTGATAAGCCCTGCACGGTTGGGCTTGTTGTAGTAGGGACTGATGGCAAGAACGCCGTCCGCACCGATGTCCTTCGCCGCCTTCGTCAGGCGCACTGCCTCGGCAGTGTTGTTGGAACCCGTACCGGCAAGTACGGGGATCCTGCCATTGACCTTGTCAACCGTGATCTCGATGACCTTTTCATGTTCATCGAACGTCAGGGTCGCAGACTCTCCAGTCGAACCGCAGGGTACAATCCCGTGGATACCGCGGGAAAGAAGAAAACTGATGTTCCGCTCAAGACCCGGGATGTCCAGGCCCATTGCAGGGGTTCTTTTAAAAGGGGATATGATTGCCGGAAGGACACCTTCGAACATGAACAGGTTATGAGCGTTTCTTGGTATTTATTTTTCTTGTAATGTATCCGGCGATCCGGTTCCGGACACGCTTGCTCTCGATGACGGCGGACGAGCCCAGCTGCTGCTTGTTCTCATCGAAGTTGTTCGAGAAGTTCTCCCGCTGCTTGTTCAGAAGCTCGGTTCCCATTGTCTTGATGTATGATGGCTTGATTCCCATGAACGATTCCTCAAGGATTCTATATGTTAAATGCGGTTTGAGCAGATAATGATATTGTTTACTACGTCGACCGGGTCCTCGGCAAGAAGGATGAGCGGGGAACTGGCGTCATTGCCGTTTTCCGTGTATATCACGTCGGGGATTTCGTCCCGGCAGCACGACGCGATCCCCCAGTCCATGGTGCTGATTCCCGTTGGTGCTTTCGTTGCATCAAACGAAGCGCATGCTAAGAACAGGTCCCCGTCCAGCACATCGAGCACCCGGCCTGAACAGCGGAGGAGGGCTGCGCCCCGGTAGAGCGGATCGAATTTCATAACCGTCAGGATGACCCGTGCGATCTCTTCATCCACACCGAAGCCACATACACCAGCAGGTTTTCCGGTGCCGGTTATCCTTCCTTCAATAGCTGCAATGCCGTTTTTGTCCCGGGCACCCCGGATCGCGTACCCGACCTGTGCACCAGAAGGGGGGATGAGCCTGGCATTGATTGATTCGGCAAGCGGGGCAACGGCACTCTCCAGCTGTGCAATGACTGCGCTGCGTTCGGCGGTCAGGTCCATCACAATACTGTGGAGCACGGGAGATTATTAACGGCGCTGTCTATCCCGGGTTTATCGTAATCCCAGCTCTTCCTTGATTTCCATAAGCCCCGCAAGCGCGATCCCATAAAACTCCGGTAAGGGGATCACCGGCGCAACAAGCGCGATCCGTTCCCGGTCACAGCCGGCTGCAAACGATTTCTCCTTTGATTTCTTCGTGATGGTCTTCACCGACACGTCAGAGAGGATCCCACCTTTGACAAGCCCGCAGGCAATCACAAGTCCCGATACGCTGTCTGCTGCCTGAAGGACGATCTCTACCGGTTGCGTGTAGGAGCCCTGGTGCAGGAAATGGTTGTGCCTTCTTATGATCTCCGTTTCTGCAGGATCGACCCCCTCTTTCCCAAGGATTTCCGCTCCAACCGCACCATGCCTTTGCATATCTCCACCAATCTCCTCAAAGTCAATGTCGTGCAGGATCCCGATCCGCTCCCAGCGGGTCTCGTCTTCTTTGAGATGCCGGGCCGCGTGTTTCATGACTGCGCCGGTTGCAAGACAGTGCCGGATGAGATGCTCGTCTTTGATATGGCCCCTGATCAGGGCGATGCAGGCCTGTCGTTCCATGGGTGAACTGTAGCCCCCGCAGGATATACGCGTTGTCATCCGTGCGGGAACAGGTGGATAAGCCTATATCCTCCCGGCTCGAAAATGGTATGAATGGACGCGCGACTTCTTGATGTTGTCATCGGCCTTGCCGCATTTATTGTCCTTGTGATCCTGCTGGCAGTCCTGCCCATGGCACTGCCCGCCGCGATCGCCTACCTTGCGGCGATTGTCGGGTTCATCATATTCCTCTCCGGTGCAGGATACCTGGTGAACGATAAGATCACGTAGACGGTGACGGCGGTTTCTCCGCCGGCTTATCTTCCGCTTTTTTCGGCCTGTTCTTTGCGTCCCGTTTTTTTGTCCGGTAATAACTGAGGGGGTGGCTCACCTTCTCGCAGAGCGGGTCCTTGTGGACACAGAGGCCGGTGGTCCGCATGGCGGCACAGGCCGGTGCCGTATACTCCGTACCCGAGCCGCCCCGGCCGGTAATGTGCTCAACCTGGTACATTGTTTTTTCAGGATCGAAGTCCGGTGACCGGGCATACATGGCCGCGATCCCGCTTACATCCATGCCGATGGTATGAAGGAATGAGGTGAGCGAGAACCGGCCGGCGTGCGTCAGGTTGGCGCCTTCCGTCAGGGCTTTGATGAGGGCATGCATGCACGGGGGGAATGCGCTCTCTTCCACAGCACCGAACTGTTCGAGCATCTGCTCCTGGTAGGCCTTCTTGATCTGCGCAACCTTTGGCGAGATCTGCTCGCAGAGCGAGGCGGGTACCTTGTGGGGGAGATCACGGCGGAGGAGCATGCGGACACGTTCCCGCACCAGCTCGTACCGCTCCTCTTTCTTTATCGTGACAAAACCCCGTTCAACCCGCCGGTTGACAAGGTGGAACCGGTCCTCGTGGAGTGGTGCCACCATCTCGACGTAATCGAGAAAGGGCATCCTGTCCTGCGTGATCCGGATCCCCAGTTCCTCTGCAAGCACGATACAGAGCCGTGAATATTCACCATCTCCCTGCTTGTAACTCTGGTTCCAGTCCTCTTCATGGACAAGGAAATAATAGGCCCGTTCGGCCTCGTACCGGGTCAGCCGGTCGATCACCTGCCGGTCATTGACGCAGGAGACGATGATCCGGGCAAGGGCGTATGCCGCGATCTCCTCCTCCGGCGTCCCGGTCACATCAGGTGTGAATGTCTTTTTTGGGGTAATCGCGTCCTGGACCCGGGCAAGGGCACGCTCAACCAGCGCTTCGCCGCGCTTGTCCTTCAGTACAGCATCAAGCGTTGCAAACCGGCCCTTGATATGGTCCTGGCTTTTTTTTAAAAAAGGGAAATGGGAGAGTTCCTTTGCCGACGGGGAATACTCCATCTAGTCAGCCTCGATACGGGGCGCGAGGAGGTACTCGACATGGCCGTTGCCGCCCGCAATATCGAAGGAGAAACGGACCGGGTGGTCAACACCAAGGAAGATCTCGACCTGTTCGGCCTTGCTCATGACCTTGCCCATGTCCTTTAAGTAATCGAGGCTGAAGAGCGAGCGGGCCTCTGCCGGGGTCAGCGAGACAAGCTCGTCCTTGGTGAATTCACGGCGGATGTGGTCGGTGTCGCCTTCTGCAACAAGGTAGAAGGTCTGATCTTTTGCATTGATCCCGAGCGCAATCTTGTCCGAGATCACAGCTGCGGCCTTCATCGCGTTGTTGAGGTCCTCGCCCTTGATCACGATCTTGCCCGGCAGGTTGATGGTCGGCGGGTTCGGGTCTTTCCGGATCGTGTTCGTGTCAAGGAGCGTGATCGAGTAGTGGTAGCCGTGAACCGAGACCGACATCTTCTGGGCATTGTCCGCCATCTCGATGCTGATCAGGTCGCCCTTGTCGGCCATGCCGAAGATGTTCTTCATCTTCATTAAGTCAATGCCAAGCTGGCTCTTTGTCGCCTTGTAGGTGTCGAACGCTTCCTTCCTGAGCGTGAGGGAGATCATCGCCACGTTTGCCGTATCAACGGCCCGCGTGGAGAAACCGCTCTCGTCCGTGTGCAGGCGGCACTCAGGGATGAGGGCCGAGATTGCTTCGATAGCTTCCCTGAACGTGTCTGCATCAATGGTTGCTTTTAACATCGGTTACCCCTTAACAAACTCTA
>Ga0302251_1000575_pt1 | contig 31952 bp, 25 predicted proteins | sample AAG_RA_Gln_MG_FD_193534 | JGI IMG/M metagenome (GOLD analysis project Ga0302251, IMG submission 193534) | Enriched activated sludge microbial communities from anaerobic digester in WTTP, New Holstein, Wisconsin, United States - AAG_RA_Gln | ecosystem: Engineered > Bioreactor > Anaerobic >... | reverse complement strand
CCATCAACAATGATGTATTCAATGTTTTCATAATCCTGACCAAGAACACTTTTAATGCAGTCCTCCAAATATTCGGCGTTATTCAACGTTACTGTAATAACAGAGATTTTCATTAGTTATACAAAATTAGTTATACAAAATAAAAACGTAAGTTTATATTTTCAGTTCAGAATTCGCTTATAAACAGCAAGAGTCTCAGCAGCTGTTTTCCGCCAGGAAAAGCGACTTAAATTTTCCCGCCCCAAACGTCGCAATTCGGTCCGCAAGTTATCGTCTGATAAACACCGATATATTGTTTGTGCCATAGCACTAACCGAACCTGGATCAAAGAAAACAGCACTCTTTCCGGCAATTTCCGGTAGAGATCCGGCCGACGAGCATGCCACAGCAACATCGGCTTTCTGAGCTTCCAGCAAAGGAAGACCAAAACCTTCATATAAGGATGGAAATACGAATAAATCCGCACCACTTAGTAATGGACCGACATGATTGTTCGGCACGTATCCGGTAGCAATAAGCCGGCCGTTCATGCCTGGGTCACTAAACAGCACTGATAAATTAACATCCGGGGGAAGATGACCAACTAAAACAAGATTGTGGGGCAAGGAGTCTTTCAATAATGCAAATGCCTGAATCAAAGGGGAAATGTTTTTATGAAGTGTGCTACTGCCAAATGCTAAGAAGTAAGGTTTTTTGATTCCATAATGCCTCAGCAACTCGTCCGCCTGGATTGAGGGATTAACGTCAATTTTATTGTCTGCTGATAACAGGATAACCGTAATTTTTTGCTTTGGAATTTTTAGTTTTTCACATAATCTTTCCTTGGAAAAATTGGATATAGTGAGGACATGATTCGCTCTCTTTGCAGTTTGTGTTGAAAAAAATCTCAACACGAATCTCCTGGACACTCCAATAGTTTGCGCCAGATCAATAAAATTCAAGTCGTGAATTGTTATTACAGATGGGCAGGGACTTCTTAACGGACCGACATAAGCAAGGGAATGAACCAAATCGATTTTGTATTGACTTAACAGTTCAGGAAGTCGACATTGTTCGAAGAAATAACGCTGATACCTTAAAAGACCTTTCACCGGGCAAATGACTCTGATAAAATTTTTATTTTCCGGGATTGGCCAGTCTGCAGCGCTTTGATTCACAAAAAGGAAAAAATCATTTTCCTGATCAATCTGTGATAGTCCTGAAAGCAATCCGGCCGCATAGGTTTCCGTACCGCCTACAACGCCGGGAATGAGATAAAGGAGATTGATCCCGATGCGCATATCAAAAATCACCCAGCCAATAAAACATCCAGAAAATCATCTCTCTGTATCCCTTCAATTAATGCAGTTAACGGCATCCATAAATATCCGGGCTAATTTTTTTGCTCCATCATCCCAGGTAGGATTAGGAACGTCTTTGTGCGATGTATTAAATTCCCCTTTCAGTAAACGAGCTATTCCATCACGAATACCCTTGCCGGTCGGACTAATATAGATGCACCCGTTTCCCCCGGCCTCTCTTAATTCGGTAATATCGGAGGTTATTACCGGTATCCCGCATTTTCTCGCCTCTAAAACAGGTATTCCAAAACCCTCATAGACGGAAGGAAAAAGAAAAGCTTTCGAACCTGAATAAAGTGAAGGAAGAACTTCATCGGCAACATATCCAAGAAACAAGATATCCTGTGACTCATTATTTTCATCAAGAATGCGGGTAAGCTTTTTATTTTTCCAGCCGTGTCCTCCAACCAGCACTAAACTGTAATCGTCAAGTTCCCCATTTCGCTTCATGCGCAAAAATGTTTCCAGCAGAAGAAGCAGATTTTTTCTCGGTTCCCATGTTGCCACCGATAAAAAATATGGCTTGGTAATTCCATATTTTTTAAGGCAATCCCGAACTTTATCTTTTCCTTGGGGAACAAATCGTTCATTAACCGAAGGGTAAATTATGGCGTCGCTATCAAGATCAAGATTTTCTTTCAACCGTTCCGACGTTCCCCTTGAGATTGTCGTAATTTTCATTGCTTTTCGCGCATCCTGTTTAAAAAACAAACGGAACACCAAAAGATTAAACTTATACATCGTTTTCGGAACAATCTTATACACCATGTCATATACAGTCAGAACCGTATGCACCGGCCCAAGGAAAAAAGGCAGGAAAGAACCAGCGCCCCAATAGATATTAATCCGATCTCTCCGGCATAAAAATCCTGACGCAAATTTAAGCCACAGGATATTCGGTAATTTTTTTTTCAGGAGAGAGGATTCTGTGCGCAGTATCCAATTAGGAGAAGAAACAGGCAACTCTACCTTGTCGCGGTTATAAATATAAAACTTCACATCAGGAAGAACTCTATCGAGTGCTTTACATAATTCAGAGACATAGTGCCCGACGCCTGTTTTATTGCCAATAAATACTCTGCCATCAATGCCTATCCGCAACTTCATCCTATAACTCTTAAAAAGAGATGACGCCCCTATTATGCTGATCATCTATACGGTCAAGCCCCGTTAATCTGCATTCAATAACATGGACGCATTCACCGAATTTGCTGTCTTTAATTGCAGAGATACAACCCCCAACCCGAGGCGTCGTGTATCGGCTGATATACCTAAATCTGCAGGTGACTTCGGGTTCCTGAAATTGAGCTTGATCACCAGTTGCCCATTTTTTTCCGACACCAGCAGTTTGGGTATCTTAACCAGACGTACCCCGCCGTTAAATTGCCGGTCGTATTTCAAAGTAGCAACAGGATGTTTGTTCACTGTGACATCGACTTCTTGGAACTGATGTTTATCGGCTAAGAAAGCATGGCCATCAATCAGTAACTCAACATCGTCTTTGGGTGCGTCGGGAAAGAATAACAGCACTAAAGCTGCATCACCGTCCGACCATGTTCCCCATTTTTCCGGCCATGACCACCCATAAAGCTGATACTTCTGCCCGGTGCCATTCGATGAGAAAGAAATCCGCTCCATCTTATAATCAAAATTGTGACTCTTTCCAGCGGGATTATTTACGGCTACACGGGTATCGCAAGTTTTACAGTCTCTCAGATTCGGCGCTACAATACGAAACTCATCCAAAACCCCTGCAATATCCGAGGACGAAATATTGCTTGACGCAAATTTCCAGAGTAAATCGGCATTTTCGAAGACATAGAGTGCATCAGGGCTGAGTTTGCAGTTCACGATTGAATCTGTTAACCGCATCCTTGCCTCACGCTCTTTTTGGGAATCTACTCTTGCAAAATAACCGGTATTAATTGCCATGTGGTGCTTGGCAGCAAAATGAGACAAAGGCATCCAATTGGCGGAGGCATTTCGCGGTAATACGAAAATAATTTTTCTGTATTGATGTGCTATACTGCTCCAAACAGGGGATCGCATAGGAGTCACCCATACGGGCGAATGAACAAACTTATTCCTGAACACATGCCAGATGCCGACGGAATCAATTAGTTGAATAAATAACATTCCTATACAAAGCATAATTGCAGCGCTATTTTTAAATCTGGTGAATATTACATAGAATATAGTTAAATATATCAAGTAATAAACCGGCCAGAAAAATCTTCCGGATGATCTGAACGTATTTGTAAAAGGTTTTATTATCGAAGGCAAACCATACGAAAACAACTCACAGTTACCTACGGCCACATGATTTGAAATTGCATACAGGAAAAGACCGACACAAAGAATTAATATCGGAATTGTTTTTACATGACAACTTTCCTTTGGGCCGCGAAAATACTCATAACCCGCAGTAAGACCAAGCCCGAGCATACCCAGTCCCAGGTAATTGAACCCTTCATAATCATCGGCGCCGCCTTTCAGGTCGCGCAGCAACATGGACCAGTCGCCGTCTGAATCAATCAACGATAAAAAGTTCATGCGAAATCTGCCAAAGCCGTCGGTTTCCATTCCCCCGCCTACCATGAAATATCCGGCAGCCCACATAACCAGTGCGATGCTTACTCCGCCAATAAACAAATAACTAAAGACTTGCTTTATCCTGATCTGTTTTAGCCAGCAACGTTGTGCCAGGTCCGCCAGCCAAATAGTGACAAGCATGACGAGAAAATAAGCATGAATAAGCGCGGACGCAATCAACAATCCGGTCCATCGAAAGATGGAAAAATTCTTTGAAAAATATAAGTAGAGTCCAGCAATCAGTACCCATTGACCGAACAATGAATAGTGACCATGCAATCGCCACAGGCATGCAGGAGCGAACGCAAAAAACACGCCTCCGATAAGCGGTAGCCATTTATCCTGAGTAAAAAGAGAGAGTAACTTCCAGGCAAAGAATGACTGAAGTGAAAAACAAATTAGAATCCAGATGCCGATGTATTGAAACGTATCGGGCAAAAGCGGGCTCAGGGGCTTGAAGATAAATGCCAGCAGCGGAATTGAATCACTAAAAACAATAGAACTGCCGATCTCCATTCCGTAATCGGGATTGGCACCTAAGGGCCATTGAAGGAGTGGCGAATTACGGAAAAACTGCCACCCCAGCCAATGCGTGGCCGGATCACCTTCCATGAGCCAGCCGGCATTCAGCGGCCAAAAAATATTGCCTCCCGTAACGAACAAAAATGCGCCCCCCCCCAGCAGTATTGCCAGAAAATATCCCGGAGGAAGTTTCAGTGTCCAACGAAAATTCATCAATAAACCCAAAGACTATGAGGCAATGTCTTAACAATCATCGGCGACTTTAAGAACACAAAGCAACGAAACCCCAAAGGGCAGATTAAAGCGCCCCAACAGAAAACGCTCTGCTCCAAACAAAATACTGAATAATTTGTTGATCGGAGTTGGCGGAATACTTGTTCCGGCCGCCGAGGTGTGGCCGAACAATTTATCCTTAAGTCGTACAATTGCCGCCAGGGGAAACAGAATCGTATTGATATATGAAATTTTCACAGGCTGAAGCCCCGCAGCCACTATCTTTTTACGCAGCTCAGTTTCAGAATAACGTCTCTTATGGCAAAGAAATTCATCATGTATCCCCCAAAGCCACTGATAAGCAGGGACTGTCAATAAGATCCGACCTCTCTTCGCTAATAATTGCTTTACAGCAATCAGCGATTCGGTATCCTGATCGATATGCTCTAATACATCGAGCATGCATATCAAGTCGAACCACTGATTATGAAAAGGGATTTCATCAGGACAACGACCAGGCCGGATATCGTAAAGATTGTTTGTTTTTTTTGCGGCAATTGCCCGTGCGTTGGCATCCATCTCAAGTGCACTTACTTTGCCAAACCTGGCCAACATTTGGAGATTACCGCCGGTACCGCAACCGATTTCAAGGATTCCGGAGTCCTGGGGAAGATCCAGGCTTTCTATAATTCCGGAGAGGATAGCTCTCCGGCCCAAGAACCACCAATGCCGGGACTCGGTTTCCGCCATTTCCAGATAAGCATCTGGATTCATTTCCTTTCTCCATAGCGCCTTCTAATCAGATAAAGTGGTCTGTTTTTTGTTTCCATGTATATCCGGCCGATATACTCACCCAGCATGCCAACGCCAATCAGCTGCAAGCTACCAATAAACAGAATGGCGACAAGCAATGATGCATAACCAGGAACATCGACTCCATATATCAATGTTCTTGAAACGATGAATATTGCATAAAGAAATGTGGTAAAGGCCCCCAATCCTCCGACGTACGACCAAACCTTGAGAGGAGTGGCGCTAAAGCTGGTAATGCCCTCAAGCGCAAAATTCCACAGCTTCCACCCCGAAAATTTTGTCGTCCCTGCTATCCGGGGCTTTCTTACATAGTCCAACGTCACTGTTTTGAATCCCACCCAGGCAAACAGACCCTTCATGAACCTGTGCTGCTCGGGAAGTTGCTTGAGCGCATCAACGGCAATCCTGTCCATCAAACGGAAATCACCTACATTTTCTGGGATCTGGATACTCGAAAGACGATTGTGGAAGCGATAGAAGATTTCGGCTGTTTTTCGTTTAAGTAATGAATCTGAACTTCGATCTACTCTGCGTGCCAATACGATCTCAGCACCCTTGATCCATTCTTTTATCATCTCCAGGATCAGTTCCGGCGGATCCTGTAAGTCTGCATCAATAGGGATGACAGCATCACCCGTTGCCGCATCAATACCGGCCGTCAATGCCGCCTCTTTTCCAAAATTTCGGGATAGTTCAATGATGTGGAAACGCGAGTCCTTCTCTGTAATTGAAATCAACTTTTTTAATGTATCATCCCGACTTCCATCATCGACACAGACTACCTCGAAATCCAACTCTGAAGCCTGTTTAAATATGGGGCAGAGCGCTTCATAAAAGAGTTCAACTCCTCCGCCCTCGTTATAAAACGGTGCAATTATCGACACTTTTTTTCGTTGCTCATTCATAGTTGGAGACATCTTAATTGTCAAAAAATTTTTAAAATTATCAAACAGAAAAATTACTGGTTAGCAAATTGATATTTTCTAACAATCCCTTGAATCATTCCATACAACCGCTGACCAAGTCGAGTATAATCATGCTCCCTTCTCCAACGTGACAAGACTTCCATAGTTGACGATACAGCCTCATCTTTTCCCTCAATTGCATCAATCAGTCTTCCAATTCCCAAAGCAATTTCATCGACGGAAGTACCCGGCAATGTGAACACTGCCGGGCGCACATCATCAAAGATGGAAATCGGCGTTACAGCAACTGGTTTTCCCAAAGACATGCCATATCGAACTGCAGCACTGGCAGATTCCGCCGTATTTGCATAAGGATAGACCACCAAATCAGTGCAGGAAAGCTCGGAAAAGCATTGCTCATCCGGTAAAAAGTCCGTTATGATTTGAACATCTTCCGACAGACCCAATTCTTTTACCAGAGAGTAAGCTTTGAATATTAGTTCCGCTGACTCTCCTACGGGATATTCCGCATTCACCATTTTCAAAGTCACTTTCCTTCCGGCCTTTTTCAACTGTGCAGTTGCCTTAATCAGTTCGATCAAACCCTTATGAGGCAGGAAAAACCCGTAGCTGCCAATCGTAAAGGCATCACCTTGCTTAGGCTCAGGTTGATTAACGGGATCCAGCCCCATATAATTTTTTATGCCAAGCGGAAACAATACGACGTTATCTACAAGCCCTATTTTTTTCAGCCGGTTCATGTCCGCCGGCGAATGAACAATAAGACGATGACAACGGGCAAATGCATCTTTCAACATCACAAGTTTCTTTTGGGGTACATGAAGCTGGTCAGTGGTTGCGTGAAAGGTCAAAATAATTTTTCTGCCACTATCTAATTGTGTGTGCAGAAATTCCGAGAAGTACCTGAAATTGAAGAATCCATAATTGAATTGAACAACTAGAACATCAATTTTTTTACGGTCAATTTCTGTGGCCAGGTCATACAAAACATCATTTTCTCCCGCATCCCACGCTCGAGATACATTTGAAAGATCAATCCCGGCCAACTCGGATGAACGTGCTGCAAAAACGTGGACTTTTGCTGGCAAACTATCAGTCAAGTGCTTAGAATAGATGGCGATGCCGCATCGGGTGTTCCAGGTAGTTACCCAACCTATGTGCGGGTGAGGAAGTTCGGGAATACTCGCCCAGTTTCTTACAGATGCAACCAACTTCTGCGCAACATGGCTCCAACAGAAATTTTCCAGAAGAAGCTTCCGCCCCGCTGCTGAACGCTGTTGACGTAAAGACAGCGGAGCATCGTAAACATCACGCATGACCTGCGCCAAATGTAACACATCCGGCAATGCCCAAGCAGAGCTGAACAGGCCGAAATGAGTTTTCGCTCGCTCAAATGAGTAATCAACCAACCAAGATGTCTCTTGCGTACAAAAATCCACTTGGCCGCTCCACCCCGTCGTAATCACGGCAAGTTCAGAAAGCATTGCTTCAGCCATCGGCAATCCAAATCCCTCAGCACGGCTTGGGGCAACCAATGCATCGCATTGCTCATACAACGCTTTAAGTTGAGCATCGGAAAAATCGCCTTCCAGAATCTGGATATCGGGAAATGCCTGGTCTTCTCCCCGCACCTCATCAAGCCAGCGATGAATTTCGTTATGCGGATTTGCGAAAGTCTTTATAATCAGTGTGACATCATCAGATGAGCGGAAGGCACGACCATAAGCCTCGAGCATGACATCTGCTCCCTTACGCGGAAAACAGGATGAAACATGCAGGAATCGAAATTTCCTGGCGCTGATTTGAAAAGTCGTATCCGCGACTACACGCAACCAGTGGTCAACTCCAATTTCAGAAACCGAAATTGGTACGTTTACACCATTGTCGATCATAATTTTTTCAACATGATTCGACATTACCGTAATGCCTTGCAACGACAAATTGAATGCCTCAACCCACTCGAATGGAAATCCGGTTTCTTCCCAACCATATTCATGGAGAAAATTCAGCCGTCCCCGCATATCGGAAACCCGCGGTGGATATAGGTTACGGCTTGTGACATCAGGTGCCGTTGCCGTCATTTTGAGGCTGCGATTGTAAAGACGTGCGACATCAGGATTTTCCAGGAGAAAGTGCTGATCGGGCATAAAATCGCCCGGCCCTTCAGTAGAATGAAGCAGCACGTCGTGCCCCAACGCAGTAAGTGCACGAGCTGTCTCTCTATTCAATAATGCAAGGCTGTAACTACTATCAAACGGTCCCTCGATACGCCATATCAAACGGTCTGGAAGTACCACTGAGCGGAAAACTGCCTCCGTTTGTAAATCATTTTCGGCAATACATACGGCAGCAGACTTCAAATCTTCATCAGAAATCGAGCCTGATTCCAATATCACATCAGAAACCGAATTGATTAGAGCGCGATAAGCATGCTCACGATCTGCTTTTAGTGCTGACCAAGACCTATCCTTCACCGCAGCAATGTTATCATTAATTCTTTCAAAACGCTTAAACGCCAACAATGTTCGTTGTGCACTCTCATCCCAGGAAAATTTGGCAGCTTGCTGCGTGGCATGATCCCTTAAGGTTTGATAAAATGTTTTGTCACTCAAAACCTTCTGCATCAAGTTGGCAATAGATCTCGGATTAGCTGGGTCGAACAATGCATCCTGCAAGCCTATCACTTCCGGTATACTGGTTGTATTGGAACCAATTGAGGGAGTACCACAAGCCATTGCTTCCAGGGCGGGCAAGCCAAAGCCCTCAACTTTGGAGGGAAAAACAAAAAGCGTCGCCAGGTTATAGAGAGCTATCAGATCTTTGTCCGGAACGTACCCCGTCAATACAAGCTCGTCATCCGTTAAACCGGCTCGTTTTTGCAGGCTACGCAACGTCAGGTAATCCATCTCATGAATCTTGCTTACAACGACAAGTTGATGGGCGGCCCTCAATTCCGGAGAGAGCATGCCATAAGCTTGTATCAAGCCCTCAAAGTTTTTTCGCACGTCAAAACCGCCGGGGGCATACATGATCATTTTGCGTTCTATTCCATATCTGTTGTAAAGTCCACCAATATGCGAAGGCGGATACTCAATGGAATGGAAGCTGTCATCAATCGCAGAGGATATATTTATAATTCGATTCTCCGGTAAACCGAGCATATCCAAGGCCTCTTGCCGCACATATTCTGAAATAGAAAGCAGCAAATCAGCTTTTTTAAGAAACTCCAGCTTTCGAAAATAGTATTTGCGCTGGATTTCTGTCGGCAGATACCTGGACTGATTAAGAAAAGGAATAAGATCATACAAAACGACGGCAGTATTACTCCCTGATGAGAAGCAACCGACAGATGTTACAGCATTGTCTACATATCCCTCGAAAAGACTAGAAACCAGAATAATGTCCGGTTTTAGCTGTTGAAGAAAATGTTCCCGTATTTTTTCAGCCATGCGGGCTCGTCCGGAATTCACCGGCTCAATCTCGGCAACGGGGTGTGGCACTTCAAAAACCCTTATACGTTCAAAAGGGATCAGGCGATCAAATGCTTCTCGAATATCGAAAATGCTCTCTGGAAAGGCGCCGTTCAGTGCCAGCCAGATTTCATGCTTGCCGGCATTGCGCGCAATCGCGCGAGCAAGCGACAATGAATAGCGCCCAATACCGCGAAACCGACTTTCAGTTTGCGCACCTTGCATATCGATGACAATACGCATCAGTGCTTTCTCCTTTCAACGGCCTGCTTAAGATCAGTGTAAATTATGGTGGCGCGGGGAGAGAGTGAATGTTTAACATTGTCACTCGATTGGAATGACGAGGTCATGACTCTAGGCACATTGAAGATAATTCTACGCAGCCGGTTTTTAAGCATTGGCAAACGATTAAGGAATGCGAGCACCAGGGATTGTATGACTGGACGCCTCATCGTCCGCTTGCCAGCATCATAAATCACCGCCCGCAGAAGGTTCTTGATACCGATAATCACACTCAAACTTTTTTCACGAATGTCTAAACTAAGTCTTTGAGTGGCAAGGCTGATAAAGCGCAAAGGTTTCGTTACACGCCACGAAGTACTGTTCAATACATCGGTCAAACGTGCTTCAGCAGAAATAATATGTTGTTCCGCAGAAATAATATGTTGTTCCGCCAGTTGAATTCTGGCCTCAAGGTTGACTAGCTGGCTGTCGTAACGCGCGGTCAGCACATCCAGACTCAATCCATACTCAGCCTCAAAGGCATTGTCCAGAATACTAAATTTTTCTTGATCTGCCGCTTTCTGCGCAATAACTGCGTAATCCGGGCTGACACCGCTAAAAACATCATTTAAGGAAAGCGATGTTTTTTGATGTAATATCTTGGGCTCCTGTAGTCTGACGGTCTTAATGCGTGCGAAGCCATAATATTCAGGAATAAACGAAAGCAGCAGAGATGGAAGTGGGCGTTGATGAGTAGGGTCAAGGTAGAAATTTCTTGTTCCAACAATAATATTTTCCGGATTAGGTGTCTCTAGAATCAATAATCCGGCCGGTTTCAAAACACGGAGAGCATCTTGCACCAAACTCTGCAATTCAGAGAACTGGAGATGCTCGGCAATATGGAATCCCGATATAATGTCAAGAGTTGAATCAGGTAACTCCTTCAACGCCGATATTGCATCTTTTACTTCAACATTCAACTCTTGTTCAAGACAAGCCGCCAGCATTTCTTCATCGATATCCACTCCTTTAACATCAACACCCCATTCTTTTAAAAGCATCAACCATTCACCGCGGCCACAACCCAGATCAATTGCTTTGGGCACACCATCAATGCGAATCATCGGTTCAATGAAGGAATAATAAATTCGCAAGCGAGATTTGATAACTTCTTGAGATCCACGGAATTTTTCTTCAAATGCCCGGTAAAAGCCTTCACTCATTATGTAAGCTCCACGGTAGGCGGCAACCATGCAACGCCTCCAAAAGTTCCTTTATCAATATTGATCACTCTAAACATCAATGCTAGATCACGCCACTCGTAATTCTTGTCAATGTGGGTATCAGAAGCATGTAAGGCAATTGCAATCGAGTAAGACCCTTCGCCAAGATTAGCCACAAAATGAAAGTTAAAAACTATCCTCTCTCCTTTATGCAAATTCTCTAATTGATGTTTCAGATGGTACGTGTTGGTTCCAAAAATAGGTAAACCGAGTCGATCCTTGATCATATACCCCAGAACAAGCTCCGGCACATCGGAGATTATGCGTACAACAACCCTAAGCATCACTGACTGCCCAACATTCACAACTTCCAATCGTTCATCCTGATCATTCAACAGGGCAGCCTCTTCAATCATTGCTTCCCCGCTACCAGAAATTGTTTGTACCTTACCATCATCCATCACTTCCCGCTTAACGTTCTGACTTTGATTATCTGCCAGTACAGCGTTGTAGTAATCCATCACGGCTTCTGGTTTACCTTCCATGGTGAGCCTTCCGGCATTGAGCAAAATGGCTCGGTCGCAAATGGATTGGATTGCCTGCTTATCATGGCTTACAATCAATAAGGTTGTCCCCTCGCGACTGAATTGGCGAATACGATCAAAACTCTTATGCTGGAAATAGGCATCACCAACGGAGAGGATTTCATCAACAATCAACACATCCGGCCTCTTAGCGGTGGCAACGCTGAAAGCAAGACGCATTTGCATTCCGCTCGAGTAGACACGGACCGGTTGATCGATATACTCGCCGATTTCAGCAAACGCCTCGATTTGTGGCATGAAATCGTTTATTTCTTGCGTGCTTAATCCGATCAATTGCCCCGCCATACACGCATTCTGCCTCCCGGTAAAATCAGGGTGAAACCCCATCCCGAGTTCCAACATAGCGGCAACTCGACCGGAAATAACTACCTTTCCACCTGTAGGTTGTGAAGTACCGGTAATTAGCTTGAGTAGTGTGCTTTTGCCGGCTCCGTTGATCCCGATAATGCCGACCGCTTCACCTGGAGAAATATTGAAGTTGATTTCCTGCAACACCCATTTGAGCTGATAACGTTTCCCCCCGAAAGGAAACATCCATTCACCCAGGCGGGCCCAGCGACTGTGATATTGTTTGTAAGCCTTGCCCAAGTTGGCAACGGAAATACTTCCCGTCATAATTCATCCACCATTTCACCGGCACGTTTACGGTAAAGTCGAACGCCAAAAGCGCAGATGGCCATCCCTATCATGGTAACGGGAAGAAGCGTGTGCCAGGAAGGCCACAACCCATTGACGAGGATATTCTGGTACGCGTTGACAATAGACGCCATGGGATTCCAAATAAAAAGCGCACGCACTTCCGGGGGAAGGATAGTGAGGGGATACACTATGGGCGTGAACCAGAACCAGAATTGCAGGAATATTCCGAAAAACTGTCCTACATCGCGGAAGAAGACATTGAGTATGCCAAGATTGATAGCCAACCCAATGGAAAAAACGATTTGTATGACGAGAACCGGAAAAACAGCCATAAAAGCCAAACCGGGAAAGTTGCCACTCAAAACAAGGAAAACAGTAAATAAACCAAAGCTGATTGCAAAGTTTAATCCGGCATTCAGAACGACAATAACCGGAAGGCAAATGCGCGGAAAACTGAGTTTTTTAATAAGATTAGCGTATTCGAGAAAAACATTTTGCCCGCGACCAACAATTTCTGTAAATAGTCCCCATGTGAGAACACCGGCACAAAGATAAATGCTGTAGCCAAAATTTGAAGTAACACCTGGCAACCTCGCACCCATTAAGTGAGAAAATATTACTGTATACACAATTATCATGGCCAGGGGATTGAGGACAGCCCAAGTTGCTCCCAGAATAGAATTACGGTATCTGGATTGGAACTCACGCCTGACACTGCTGAGGATGAAACCACGATATACCCAAATATCTCTAAACATTCCCATTATATATTCGGTTATTGCCCGCACCAGTAATCAATAATATCGTTCAGGCTCTGCTCAATGGTAATGGCCGGATGCCAACCCAATTCAGTCTCAATCTTCTCATTAGAACCTATGATTATTTTATTATCACTTGGACGAACCAGATTCCGATCAACTTTTATGGTCACATCAATGTTCAATATATTGCCCATGATCCGGATAATTTCATCCAGAGATACCCCGATACCACTACAGACATTATAAATTTCCTTGGCCCGTCCCTTATTGAGCAACTGATAGTAAGCAGATACCACATCTCTGACATCAGTAAAATCCCTGACAATTGATGTATCTCCTGCAACCAGTTCTCCGGATTGTTTTGCGCTTTTTTTAATATCAACTATCTGCCGGGCAAATGATGGCACCACAAAGATATCCCGCTGCAGGGGGCCAATATGATTGAACGATCGGGTCATTACGATATCAAGACCATATCCGTCCACATAGACTTTGGACATGAGCTCCTGAGATAATCTGGCAACACCATAGGGGCTAACAGGCTGTGGAGTTTCGCTTTCTCTGAGAGGCAGAAATTTTTCCTCTACATTGCCATATTCTTCGGAAGATCCTACCGACAGAATTCTTGTCGACAGATTCAACTTTCTCACCGCTTCCAACAAATTCAGGAATATATTCACGTTATTCTGAAAGCTCACTATTGGTTCTTTCCAACTGAAGGCCACGCTGCTGAAAGAAGCCAGATGCAGTATATAATCGGGATGAAATTCAAATATAATATCTTCAATTTTAGCTTTATTAAGGAGATTTATTTTCTCGAAATGAATTTTTACATGTTTAAAGTCTTCCTTTCCAAAACCCGGATCTTGAACATCAACTCCCTTAACTAATGCTCGAATTTCATTGTCCTCCAGGTATTGCAAAAAATGGCGACTGACAAACCCCGAGAATCCTGTAATCAAGTATTTCTTCACGGTATCAACCTCAAAATTTTATCTTCTCCCAGCTCCGCCCTCTCGATTACACATCCGTAACAAGTTAATAATTTTATATTAATACCTCTTTTCCAATAACAAAGCAAGTATTTTCCATCGTGCCATCCTGACTCCGGTTGAGCAAACTTTATTTAGAAAGTCTTTTGGCGATAAAGACCGTGCCGAGCGGTGTTATAGGATTAGAGAATTTCTCGAGTTGCCATCCATACTGTGTCATAAGCTTGGAGAAATAGCTTTCTTTAAACCCAAGCTCTAACCACCCAAAGTTGCGTGTTGCCCATAGACTTTGTCCGTCAAGACGGAGCCCCCATGGCATTGGAAATGCTTCGTCAATTGGTTCTGCTGCAAAAACGACTATTCCATCTTGCTCGAGCCGCGTTTCAAATTGCGCAACCAAACGCTTGTGATCGGAGCAATGATGAAAACTCTCAAAAAATAGAATGGCGTCATAGCGTTCGGGCAAGTCGGCAATGACTGAAAAATCGCCCTCGATCAATGTGAGGTTTTCCGAGAATCCTGCGGCGCGTCCACTAATTATCTCCAGAAACCTCGGTTCGATATCGATTGCGGTTACATGGTACCCCATGCGAACTAGAGTCACTGCCGTATTTCCCCAGCCAACTCCAAATTCAAGAATTTTTGCACCGGGCGGCAATCTCATCATTTTAATAATCAAACCCAAAGCTAACAACTGGTTGGATACGGTTTCGAAGCTCTTTGTATAGTAAGGAAAGGGTACGGCAATTGCCTCCTGTACCTTCAACCAATCACTGGCTTCATTTGCAAGCTGATAATCCCGGCCGCTAATTCGGCTGTAAAGGGAGCATTGTATTTCACGGTACTCGGAAGAGTCGGGGTCATCAGGCAAATTCAATGCTTCAATCTTGAACTCGAATGTGCTGAAAATGTGACGGAGTGCATCATCCGAGATGCGTTGAGCCATGTCACATTCCTTCAACACTGCATCAAGTTCCTCTAGCGTAGTGATCTGCCGCATCACATGGGTAGGAACCGGCGCCTGGTTTGTCTCGTCCGTCACTTCATGACATTTCTCTTGGGTTCCGACCAGGTTTAGCGATGATGCTGAACATGATTGGATGCGTACGAGCTGTAAGCCAAGCGGGTGCAGTACATGTTCATTCAGCACCCGACCAGCTCGATGGAAAATTCCCTGAAGCTTTGTAAAAGTCATGGGCATCGGCCTGATTTAAGAGACCATTGATGTTCGGCCTGTTGATTAACAGAGACGGGGAAGTTGTACATTTAGGATTTCTCCACCATACACGATCTCAATAAGGTTACTAAGCGGTGATTGAACTCGTATCTGTTAAATCAACGACGCCACCGAGCGGAAGCACGAATGAATTCACTGCATTACCGGCACAATTAAGTGCTGTGGATTCTGCCAAACAGGCAAAGGCCGAATGGATGGTATTTTGATATATTCCGTCATCATTGAGAATTTTACGCATTGCGGTGAGCTGGGTTACGCCACTGCCAAAACTCCCCCCAATTGGATTGAATACATCCAAATAAAAAGTTTCATCAGCTTCCACAGCGATATCGCCTATGATCTCCACCGGGATCACTGCCTGATCTTCATCGGGATAGAGCACTAAGGTACCCTCGGTGGCAAGGTAATCTTCTCCGGCCTTGGCGGAACCATCCCGTGTTACGTAATCTACACTCAGGATCTGGTTGGAATCGCTGCGACTACCCGTGAATTGCAGCAGAAAGTATGCGTAAGTGGTGCCACTGTTGCCTTCAGTAACCGATTTCTGAACTTCTTCCGGGTTGGTGGGCACGTTTGGATATCGTGCACGCAGACTCTCGTCAATCCATTGCTGATAGTAACTCACCCGCTGCCAGGAAGCTATTTCACCAAAACTGCTGTTACTCGCATTATCGATATCCGGCGATGTATAGCCGCAACTCAAGCTGGCGGTGTAGCTGGCAATGCCGGCGACCTGGCCGTCGATGAAGGCGGGACCACCGCTGTCGCCGGAGGAAATCAGGCCTTCGCTCTGCCCCAAACCAAGTCCGTTACAGTTGATCAAGCGTCCCAACGCATCGTGGGTACTGGTACCGTCGTCGAAATCCGCCACCAGTTGGGTGCCGGCTGTCGGCGTCCAGGACATCACAGAACCAAGCCAACTTTTGAGTGTGGCGGCATCGGCATCAAATTGGTTTTCGGCCTTCAGGCGCAGTGGTTTACCGCTATAATTAGTCAAAATACCGGACTCTCCCGTACCGGGGATTCCGTAGCCCACCATGGTCATGGTTTGCTCGATTTCATCGTCGTTGTGGTAAAGGCTGTACCGGTCAGCAGTAATCGGCGCACTGCTGGAGAGCCAGACCAGGGCCAGGTCATTGTTATCCTGAAGGGCATCATAGGACGGTGCGATGGTAATGGAGTTTGCGCTTAGAGACTGACTTCCGGTTGAGGTTTCAAAATAAACGGCGGCGCTACTGGATGTAGAGTTCTCAAACAAGTGCGCGGCCGTCAGAACAGCCAGGCCGTCATAGAGCAGGACGCCTGTGCCGTAATGATTGCCGACGACAACCCGCACCACACCGTCATAGCCTTCGCCAACATTGGCACAATTAAATGCATCGGTATATGGGATAACAGTGGTAATCATTGATTCAGCTCTATAAAAATTAAAAAATTCTTTCTATTGTGGCAAACCATGATGAGTAACAGTAATTATTGAATTTTGACAATTTCAGCATTTGCACCATAGCCGACCAGGGCCTCCTTCAGTGCATTGGAGTAAGCCATACGTGCGGTTTCGAAAACAGCAATCCGTGCTTTAAGTCTTTGTATTTCAGCATCAACAAATTGGATGTTAGCCAGCTGTACCTTGGCATTGTCAGACAAATAATCTAGGTCATATTCTTTTTCGTCAATTTTAATCGTTGGCATCTCTGTATCCTTTCAATGGAAGACTCCGTAAATAGACGGGGTGTAAGCAATTCGTCATCGTTGCAATATGCGGTTGTGGATATACTAAAATAGTCCCTATTGTCAAGATCGTTTATCTGACCGTCTTTTGACTGAAAAAAACCAGTTACCCCGGTAATACCCAGGCTGCCAGTTCCCTTAATGCTTCTTCCGTCATCTGACTCTTGCTCGCAACCACCCACAAATCCAGTCCTTTGATCCGACGTTTACCGGCGGTGTTCTGAAATCCGGCTTCCTTCAATGCTGCCATCAGCGATTTCAGCGTAAAACCACACTTGTGCGCCATGTAATGATGGCCGACAGCCAGAGCGGTCCCATGCCCATACAGGATGTCCAAGGGAGTAATGGGACCGGCGGGAGACTGATAGGCAACATCGGTCAACTTGTCTTCGGCCGCCAGAGCGCCGACAGTCTGCAAATCCGGACAGGTAATCACCAGAAATCCGTCCGGCTTCAGTACCCTCAAGAATTCCTTCAGCACCACCGGCACTTCATAAGCATAAACGTGTTCGATGTTGTGGGCTGAGTAGATGGCGTCTATACTGGCATCAGCCACGGCTGTCATATTAAGCATAGAGCCTAAAATATCCGGTTCGTTGATAGGATCAATGTCAAGACGAATTTCACGCCAACCAGACGTCTGAAATACCGCCGGCAGTCTGGCGCCATTGTGACGGTGACCAGGACCGACGTGGAGGATGGTTTTTGCAGACATAATACGTTCTTTCTCGCAAACATCGATATTTTGATAAAGTTCGATCAAAGCATAATCCAACTGCCTCGTGAAACGGTCTACATCCATCAGCGGCGATGCCTGCATTATCGAGCGCAGGGATTGTCTTAAGCGCTGTAGCCGATCACGGTCACTTGCCAACTCGACGCCAATCCTCACGTAGTCGTCTGCAACCTCTGCAGCCAATTCTGTCAGGCCAATGGTGTGTAGGATTGCGAATGTCTGCCGGCTCACCACCCGGTTCTGCGGCCACGTGATTACCGGCACACCCATCCAAAGTGCCTCGCAACTTGTGAGACCGCCGGTAAAGGGAAATGGATCAAGGGCAATGTCGATGTCAGCATATTCCTTCAATAGATCGGCATGGAATGACGGACCGCGCAGTTCGATGCGTTCAGCGGCAATGCCGCGCTGGACGAAAGCATCGGTCACCATTTGGCGTAGTCCTTCATCGTTAAAATTGCGCCACTTGAGCACCATGCGGCTGTTTGGTACTGCAATAAGAATTCTCGCCCAGAGATCAAACACCCCTGCGTTGAGTTTGGCCGTATTGTTGAAGCAGCCAAAAGTTATATGGCCGGTTTGGAGGCACGGGGGTGGAGCGACTTCGGCGGGGGCCCAAGGCGCCGGTTGATAACAGAAACGGCCGAAAGGCAGGCGGATGACAGGCTCAACGAACTGTTGTTCCATCACCATTGGCGCATGCCATTGATCGAGGAGTGTCGCATCAATACACGACAATCCGGTAGTCGCGAAATATCCAAGCCAATTGACTTGAACCGGAGCCGGACGATAGGCGAAAACAGTAAGCCGGGAACCGGCGGTGTGACCGGAGAGATCGACCAACACGTCGATCTCATCTTGACGAATCAGATTAGCCAGTGCGGCATCGTCCAGCGTGCTCACATCACGCCACTGGCATGCTTTACGGATAGCGGCCGTCACCCAGTCGTTCACTTTCCCGGCGCTATAGGCAAACAACGTAACTCGTCCCGGATCATGGCTTATGATCACATCTTTGACAAACAGGCCAACAGTGTGCTGGCAAAAGTCGGCGGAAACATAGCCTATACGGATGGGGCGGTTTCCCAGTGGGCGCAAACATGGGCGGGGGCGGAGGCCACCCGCTTGGGCGATTGCCCATTCACCCCAGCCGCGGGCCAGGGAAAAGCGTTCAGCATCCGAAACCGCCGGGTCGTATTCCAGGCTCACCAGCGTGTTGCGGCGGATCACCGGATGATTGGGCAATTGTTGCAAAAGTAACGTATACAGGCGATGGGATTCGGAGTGATCGCCGGCATCGCGAAGCAGACCGGCCAGATTGACTATCGGGCGCAGGTCGTTGGGAACGAGCGTACACGCACGCTCAAAACAACGACGAGCGGCAGTAAGAAATCCGTAGTTCAGCAGTAGAGAACCAATGTCTAAGAGAGCATTAATATTATTGCCATAGGTATCGCTGAGTTGCCGGCAAATATCCAGCAAATCTGGAAAGCGACCAGCTTGGGCGTGGATGTGAGCTGCGGCAATCCGCTCCGCAAAGGCATTGGCAGAGTCAGTCATATTATTCCGTATTCCGGGGACATATTACCCATTATCTACTTTCGCTTCACGGATCTCCCCGGTTTCCCACGCTTTAGAGTTTCAAGATATGCAAGCAATTAGAAATGGCTCGCGGCTATGCGGAGGAATATAAATAATTGGCACTCCCCCAATATCCTCCCCCGCAATCCGTCAATGCAATATCGAGTGCATTGATGATGGCGTGCTACATTGCGCATCATCTGCAAACCACTCAGGCCAGGATTGCTTAGACCACCCGGCAGTATCAAATTGTCGATAGAGAATAATCAGCCACTGGCGCATTTCTGTTGCCTTAAGCATCAGGCGCGCGGCACCTTCCGATTTCCATTTGAAGGTCAACGTATAACCGTCGGGAGCCCGGCCCAAATCGACCACGTTCACCAACGCCTCGCTTTGGGCCGCAGCCTGTTCAACCGGGAACTCGGGTTTAAGCTGCGCCTTGGCAGCAGATTGTTCCCAGACATGCAGACTGAAGATCGAATGTTCCCCAGCCATGGTTTTTACGTCCCTATCTAACCAGTCTGCCAAGACACTTGCCAACCGGTTTACCAATCGTTGCGTGAGCCAAAGCATCATTACCTGCCCTTCGGTGTTTTGTACTGTTAAGCCAATGCGATCCTGTTCAGGATCGTAATGCTGGGTGATTTTTTTGATCAGAAACATGATGCCTCTTATTCCTCTTATTCCGGGGACATATTACCAATTATCGTCTTCCGCTTCACTGGTCTCCCCGGTCTCCCCAGCTTCAAGGTACGGTCGGTCAATTGTTCCAACGTTTCGATGAAAGACGAATCTCCTGCGGGGCGTCCTGTTCTTGTGGCCAAACGAAGTGCTTCCGTCTGTCGCGACTCTTCTGCATCAGTAAGGAATTGCCGCCAATCATCAATAAGCCCGATCAAAGTCCTGTCTTCAACCAGGATATCTTTTTCGATCTTGCCGATATGATAGGCGGCGCTTGACCATGTATGGTCCCAAGCTGCCTTGACCACACCTGCACGCACAGGATTTGTCTCCACATAACGAACGGCAGCTATCAGGTGGCGCTCATCCAATACACAGGAAGCAAATCTTCCCTGAAAAAGATATCCGCGCACGCCCTCCGCAAAATTCTTCATACGGGTATATCTTCTGTGGGCTTCTCCAAAACCCCGGGCAAATGATGTTTCTTGTTTCGGCACGGCAATGAAGTGGACATGGTTAGTCATAAGACACCAAGAGAGAATTTCCACTCCAAAGCGCTCCGTCTCTTCTTTAATATACTGCAAGTAGCTGCCTCTGTCCTCGTCACTTTGGAAAATATCCATGGAGCGGACACCCCGTTGGGTGATATGATGTGGATAGCCAACAGCTATAATTCTAGATATGCGAGCCATGGGGAATTGGATAGCAGCTTCGGGAAGGGATGTCAAGAATAAATGGAATTATGTCCCCGGAATATTCCAATTGGTACTATGGCCCTGTATATCAATGTGATTATGTCCCCTGAATATCCCGTTATCCACCCTTTCGGTAACATTTTATTTGAGGCAATTCGCCGAAATATTAATCCTTGACATCCCAGGAGTTTTCATACATTTTACGAAAACAGGCTATTTTACTTGATTTAATTTAGAAAGGAGAGGAAACTTGAGGGTCTATACTGCAGTAATCGAGAAATGCCCCGACACAGGGCTTTTCGTCGGATACATTCCGGGACTGCGCGGTGCCCATTCTCAAGGGAAAACATTGGACGAGCTTAATCACAACCTGAAAGAGGTTGTAGAACTACTTCTTGAAGATGGGGAGCCGGAACTGGAAGCCGAATTTGTTGGAACTCAGAGCGTGGTTGTGGCTTGACATGGGATTCGGAACCATACTGAAGCCATCGGAAGTCATTGCCATCCTTGAACGTCTCGGATTTAAAGAAACGCGCCAGCGGGGCAGCCATAAACAATTTCGCCACCCTGATGGAAGAGGAACGACTATGCCATGTCATCGGGGGAGAGACATTTCTCCCATCCTCTTGCGTCAGATTGCCCGTGACATTGGCCTAACTATGGAAGATTTTCTCAAACATCGCTAATCCTAACCCATGCCTCTATAGATTTTGAAATAGCGCTCATTGTCTCAGACTTCAACTTCTCCATTATTATTATTTGCCTACTTCACATATTTTATCGCCGCTCTCGGTACTTCAATTAAAGGTTCATCTGCCTTTTGAATACAATGTGGAATTATGTTAAGAATAATCTCTATTATATCCCCGGAATATCCCCGGAATATCCCCGGAATATCTTGAATACTCATGAAATATCTTTTAATTTTTCCATTGCTAGGGCACTTAGCTCACGCGCCGTCTTTTGGGGCCAAAGGTCTCTTTGCCACAGCGTGTAGTCGAACGGTTCACGGGATAGGAGCGCAACAAACCGCTCCGCATCTACCTTGCCCAAACTTGCGATCAAGGCCCGTATTCCTTCACATTTGATTTCCGTATCTGTTTTCATTTTAATGCTCCATCGAGGTTACGAAGGTTATCGGATTCATAACCATCATCGGTTTGAAATCCTCCATTATCTTAATTATCTGGTCGTCAGTCGTTAGAAAACAATCACAGACTGTTTCAATCGCACACGCGATATGAAGTGCGTCCTTGCCTCGTAGTCCGCGTGCCTCGCATTGCTGAGCATAATTTAGAATTGAAGGGGATTCGACCACATCGACTGCAGCCATTGCTTTCCACTGTGCAATACTCCATCTCCTTTCAGGAAATGGATTGGCGCTGTTTTCAAAGTCGAGGATATATGACCATGCCAATTCAATCTCTCCGGCCAATACCTTTGCCTGAATAAATAATTTGGCCTCAGACTCAATCCTTATTCGAATCTGACTCTGATCATCATAAGGACGGTTAAAACAGCAATTATCCAAATATATTCGCATCCAAAAATATTAACACAATAATGCGGCAATAGCAACGGATCAAAGTGAATCGTTCCAGATTTGTGATGGTATGTCAAGAATAATCGTTACTATGTCCCGGAATGCGTTCCAATATAATAAGGTAAGTAAATGGTTTTTTATGTTCGAGATATACGAGACATGAACGATGGATTAGAAAGCAACCTCTTGGAAGGATATTACGAATAATTGGTATTGTGTCCCCGGAATACGCGATAGATCATAAATAGAAGCTGCGGGGAATATGTTAAAATTAAATGGAATAATAAATGGTATTATGTCCCCAGAATACCCCCCATCTGTATTCACATTATCGGTTCAATTTTTAAAATGGATTGGTAGCAACGATAATCGGTATTATGTCCCTGGAATACTTCAGGCGATCTGCAGCGCTTTAAGTATCGGCAATTGTTTCTCGGCAAAGATGTTCGCTTGACTTGTCAATTCGGCAAGGTTTTCTTCTGGTGTCTCCAGCGTCCTGCCTTCCTTGATGATCCTCTGTCCTTGAGCATCGAGAATCTGCCATGTTAGTTTCGCCAACTCAGCGGGTTGTTTCCTGCCGTGGTTCAAATTTAATAAGAAGAGCTGCTGGAAACGGCCCACTGTAACCCCGCCGCCTGTTACCGGGCTTGCCACGTACGAAAAATCGCTACTGTCGCGCGCTTTAATCATCAAATATGCGTTAAGCTTGTCACTTTGTTTCTTAGCCTTATTGCTTACCACCTCATCCTGCAATGCTGCGAGATGGCCCGCGCCGGAAAGTACTATGACTGCTTGCATAAGCTGGGTAAAATCAACGCCCCTAACTTTGAGGGCTTGTTCGATTTCGCTAAGTGCTTTTGGTTTGTGGTCGGCCAGCAGGTCAAGGACGGGTACATATACATTTTCATTCATATTAGCTTCCCCCAAGGCACCTGTAACTTTAAGTGGCACATCCGGGCGATGGGTCATCAAAATGACCTTCTGTGCACGTAGCGTTTCGATGCGTTCCAAGGAGGAAAGCCTGCGTGCCCCCTTGACCCAGTAATCCCTTCTGAACTGCTGGTTTACCATGAAGTCGCGCACACTCTCACGAAACATTAGGTCGGGAATATCTTTCAGGAAAGCCTGCTGTTCGACTGTCAGGTTCACCGCATCGATATGATCGAGGTAATGGGCAGAGCAGGCATAGGAAAGCTTCGCGGGGAAGAGCCACTCGGCCATGCGCGCAAATGGCATCGGTAACCAGTCTCTGTTGAAATACTCATGGGCAAGATAGTTGCGGTCTTGTTCCTTGATCTTCTTGATCCGCTCCGGCACCTGCGGATTGGCGCGTGCATAAGCAGGGTTTGTGGCCAGCAATTTTTCGATAAACGCGAGAGAGGCATCGATTCGCGAGACGATCCCCTGCCCCGGCGCGCCCATCACCTCACAATGTGCGGTCATCAGATCGCGCATTGGTGCCATCGCCGCCCAGCCTGGCTGTGTGTTGTAGCTGATGTAGAAAACCCCACCCACCTTCAGCTTGCGCCGCAGGAAGTCAACGATGACTGTGCGGTTTTCATCCGAAATCCAACTCCAGATGCCATGCAAGCCGATATAATCAAAATCCGGAAGGTCAGCACGATTGCAGAACTCAGCAAAGGCCTCGTCGTAAAGTTTGGCACCCGCGCCGGATACAGTTGACATTTCCTGCGCAAATGCAGCCTGTGCTGGATTGAAATCGGTGCCGTACCATCGAATGCCGCTAGCTGCCGCATGGATATTGGCGCTCATCCTGTCAATTGCCGCCATAAAGGAGCCAGGGTTTATCGCCGTAATGGAGCCAGTACAAAGTGTTCAAAAAACAGTCTCGGACACCTCTTTCAAAACGACTTTTTCACCTCCTTTAGCGGGTTAATTTTATGCTCTTTTTGACAAAGAGATTTTTGCTGTTGAGGAGCTGGTTGTGATGACCGATAACTTTGTCCTTCGAGGACGACATTGTAAGCGCCATGCCGAAGCCTGTCAACTGTGGCCGCCCCGAGGATACGATTGGGGAAAGCTTCTGCCCATTCCGGGATATCCAGATTTGACGTGATCATCGTGCTTTTGCGTTCATAGCGTTCGGAAATCACATCATGGAAGTCTTCGTCCTGGCTTCCTTTGAGCGGTTTAAGTCCGAAATCATCGATAATAAGCAGATCGATATTGACAAATCTGGCAAATTGCCTTTCATAACTGTTGGTTGCCCTGGCGGCGTGAAGCTGGTTGAACATCCGGTCGGCGGTGGAGAACAGGACATCACGCCCGGCGCGAATCGCCGCATGCCCCAGAGCCTGGGCAATATGACTCTTTCCCGTTCCGCAGGGCCCGACGATCAGGACACAGACCTTTTCTTCGAGAAAACGGCAGGAAGCCAACTCGGTGATGAGGGTACGGTTGAGACCGGGACAGAATGTAAAATCGAACTCTTCGAGGGTTTTCTGACTGCGGAAACTGGCACGACGCAGTGCCAGGGCAAAGCGTTTCTGACTTCTTCTGGCGACTTCATCCTGAAGGATCATGGCCAGAAAATCCATATAGGAGAACTTCTCTGCCAGTGCCTGACGGTTTCGCTGTTCGATGGAATCCAGAATACCGGATAAACGCAACTGTTTGAGCAGGGGAATCAACTCGGGACTGGGATTCATCGGGAGACCCTCCTTTCTTCAGGGATGTTATTGATACAACGGAGAAACCGTCCTGCGGTATAAGCAGGAGGCAGAGGTGCGCAAGAGAACAGTTCATGTGTAAGCGGCAGTTGGTCTAATCCCTGACTGAGGATATTTTTGATACTTCGGTAGCGGATATTGTCAAAGTGCAGAGCCCGGATACAGGCGTTTTCTAAGCGGCTGGAACCGTATTTTTTAGAAAGACCGATAATACTCTGGGCTGTCCGGAGATTATCCATAACTGAGTCACCGAAGAGTTTTCGGATAACCTCATGGCAGACAGGGCCGACGGTTTCCGATTGCTTCAGGCACCACTGGGTGTCCATAAGTTTCCAGGCGACAGCCTCGGGTGGCATGTGATCATCTACCGTGGAACGGGTTCCGGGCTTTCTGGACCGGGGATGGGTGGCCACAAGATTCAGATCAGAATAGAGTTTGACGGTATTGTCCGTAGCCCGCAGCCAGAGTTGTTTATGGGCCAGCGGATAAGGTACGGAGTAATAAGCTTTTTCAAACTGCACATGGCAGTTGCCGTGGACTTTAACCTGACACCAGGCAGCCGGCTCTACGGGAACATCCGGCAGGGGTTTTAAAAACGGTTTTTCCGCTTCGGCAAAGAGTGTCAGTGGTTTCTGACGGGTGGTGCCGTGAATGCGGTTGCCTGCCGTTTCCATAATCCATTGGCGTAGTTGTGCATTGGCATCATCTAAAGAACGGAAAGTGCGCAGGGGAACAAAACTGTTTTTGACGTATTTGACGCCGGATTCAACCCGGCCTTTTTTCTGGGGATCGCGAGGCGGACACGGCGAAATGACAAACCCATAGCCTTCGGCCATCTCCCCGTAGGAGCGTTGAACCTCGGGATCATGGTAACAGGCACGGGTAATAGCGCACTTGGCGTTATCGATGATCATCTTCCGGGGAACGCCGCCGAAGAACTCGCAGGCCCGGCGATGGCAGGCAAGCCAGGTGGCTGTCTTCTGATCAAAAACAATCTCGGCATAGGTGTGCCGACTGAAGCACAGGGTCATGACGAAGATCCAGGTCTTGGATACGACGTCCGTGAAAACATCCTGGATATCCGGCCCCTTGCCGAAGTCAACCTGGGCCGCCTGTCCCGGTTCAAACTCCAGAACACAGGTGACGGGTTTTTCATGATAGCCGAGTTTTTGCGCCAGGCGCCGCACGGAGGAATAACTACCGGTAAAACCGAACTGCTCGGTCAGCGTCCGTTGGATTGTGGTTAAACAAATGCCGTCGCCAAGCCAGGTGCGGATCTGTTCCTCATGGTTTCGGCACTTTGATTCATGGGTGGGATTGGAAAAGCTCTTCTTGATAAAGACACTCGACAGAGTAATATCATCCGGCAGCGGTCTCTCAGTTGCCAGCCATCCCTGATCCTGGGCAATGGCCCTTATCTGACCGCATTTGGCCCTACCGATGATCTTAGTCCGGGCAATCTCCCGGTCGGTCTGACCCATGCGTATTCGGTGAATAATTTGACGGTAATCGTACATCTCGAACCTCCTGTTGCTCATTGGTCGTATCCTCCAGCTTGGCGTTGCCGGAAGCATACCGAAGTTTTTGTCTTGTCCGAGATGTTTTTTGAACTCTATAAAAAAATAATATGTGGATCGATTGCGCCGATCAGCAGGTGGCCTTATTACGCCGATCATAATGTGGCTCCATTACGGTGATCATTAACTGGCTCGATTACGCCGATCATGGATTGGCTCTATAGCACCGATCAGTAACACATCCCCTGACCAAAGCCCAGTTCACAGGCTGTTCCTACCTCCGGGATGGACAAACCGGCATTCAGAAAAGCCAGACGTACACGCAAGGGATTCAGTTCGTTATAATAGCCAAAAGTATAGCCTATGTCGGTTACATAACCGGCAGTCCAATCAGACATATTTAAACCTCCAAAATGGGTAAACTATCGCAGAGCGTGTGCAACGCCCGAATACTTTTATAGGAAATCCATTAATTTAGACATTTACAAGCTTTATTCCACCACTACCTGGAAACGTCGCGTAGATGACGGAGTTGGGAGTATTGCAATTATCTCTGTGATATTAATTTTTCGGCTGAAGCCTATCAATTTGATTTAAGAATTGCCATCTATTTCTTCATTGTGCCGATATGAAATAGAATTATTTCGCTTCACAATGATGATGAACAGGGGGTTGGAGATCGCGTGCGGACCGCCTCCGCCCCGATGCAGTGACCGGCGCTCGGCGCTCCGAAGCAACACTTCCGGCAGCCATGTCGGATACGTTGCTTTTTGGATAGTTCTTCAAGAACGGCCAGAGTATCCTGTAATACAGGATGTCTGGCCGTTTTCATACTCTTCAAATCACGAGGTGTTTAAATAATAAATGGTATTATGTCCCCAGAATACCCGATGTCCCCGGAAAATCATCCAGAAAATCCCCACAGAAAACCCCGTCTCCTTGTGAGAGACGGGGTTTGTAAGGATTTCGCCACTCTCGGTGTTCCGAGGACATCTCCGTGAGGCTGGAATTTAGACTATAGTCATCACACCAGCAGCCAGAGTAGAGGTGGTCAGATCGACAGTACCCGCCAAGCACACCACTGAATCGCTGCCGTCCTGGAACGTAACCGCTGCAGAGGTGTCTTCGACCACGAAGGTATCGCCGCCGAACTGGAACCACTTGATGATGGTGTTTGCAGTATTACCGTCACCAGCCGTTGCCGCATCCAGATAGTTGGCGAAGCTAGCAGCGCCACCCAGAGAGATTGCCGCACCCATAACAGTCTGCGCAGAAACAGCAGCCGAAGTGCCCGTAACAACGCTTAGATCAATTTTATCACCAGCTGCCCATCCATTCAGCGTTGTATAGTAACCCGCAGCCGTCTGTATATCCGTCGCAGCGCCACCCAGGGTAAACGTATCCACACCCGTAGAAGTAGTGGTAATTACGTTCAAACCAGCAGATTTACCCGTCACCGTCACTGAGTTAGCTGTAGTACCGCCACCCACGTTGACCGTGTTGGCACCCGTACCAATGGAGATCGTATCAATACCTGTACCACCGGTTACTGTTGCATCACCAGCACCTGCTTGCGTGTAAGAGTTGGTACCATCACCCAAGGTAACAATGTTATTTTTACCGTTCGAACCAACAATGGTATCAGCACCAGAACCACCAGTATAAGTTACTGCTCCTCCCGTTGCCAGAGAGAAAGTTACCGCATTCGTACCCACTGCAGAACCCTTAACAGTTGCAGCAGCAGCCAACGCACCGGAAGTCCATGCCAAACCGCCAGTTGCAGATGCAAGTGTCAAACCACTTGCATCCAGAGAGGTAATTGTTGTACTAGCCAGAGTCAGAGCCATACCGGCATCGCCACCAATTGTCACTGTCTTGACAGAGTCCGCCGAAAGCAGATTTGTAAACACTGTGGTTGCAGCGGTGGTATCCGTGTCGTCCGTCGTGATTGTTAGCGTCTCAACGCCGTTGATGGTGTATGCAGCAGTGTTGGTGAAACCATTTGTCGCGGCAAAAATCAGATTCACATTGTCGCTTACGCCGGTAGAATTAGCAAGCGCAATGCTGCCCGCAGTTGAGGTAAGTGCGGATTGCGTGAATGTAAAATCAGCAGCAGCACCCGTCACAGTTAGCGCACCAGTGGAACCTGCTATAGTCAACTTGTTGATACCATCGGCATTGGCCATGTTAATGGCAGCTCCACCCGCGGCGTCTGTCAGCGACAGAACTTCAAAGTTGGATACCGTTCCTGCAAAAGTGGTAGTACCTGTTGCGGTAACTCCAATCGCACGGGTCATTGCTATGGTGTCGGTACCTTCACCGGCGTCAATCGTACCGCCTGTGGCCGGGCCACCGTAGGTGACTACGTCGTTGCCAGCACCGGTGGTAATTGCTTTTGTGAAAGCAGTTGCCACTCCGACTGCATCTGCACCTGAAGAATCCGTTCCGACGAACTGTTGGTTAGCAGTCAACGCCTGGGCGATGGTTACACCACCAGTGCTGGTGCTGGTTATTACAGCAGCTGCATCCAGAGTGTCAGCAGTAATTGTTGTTGTACCTGCACCAGAAATGCCAAGGGTAGTGATCAAGGCACCGGTCAGAGCGTCCATTTGCAGATTTACGCCAGCATTGATGGTAGCGGACGTAGCAGCTGCATGAACCGCAGTAACATCGTAAGATGCTGCTGTAACGGATGTGTATGCCACAGAGGTTGCTGTATTATCGGTAATTGTCAAGGTGCCAGCATCTGCTGCTCCAAGCGTACCCTCATCAACGTTGTTGAGCGAGACAGACAAGGCACGAGTACCTGCATCAGCTGTAATGGTGGTATCGCCGACGGTGGTAGCACCGTTCAACGTTGAGAGATTCAAGGTCGTTAGGCCATTTGCGGTAATGGCGATGTCATCAGCCAGGGTACCCTTACCTGTCACAGACACGGTCGTCAGCGTGCTGCCAGTAGCAGCTGCAGTTCCGGAACGGTCGGTGATGGCCACAGTACCAGCGCCAGTAACGGTGGCAGAAGTGATGGCATTCGCAACAACAGTGCCACCAACAATAACCGCACCCGCAGCAGCAGTCGAACCAGTGTTAATAGACAAAGCACCGCCTGTACCAATTACAGTCACAGCACTAGCGCCCGTACCAGTGATAGTAGCGACATTCGTAGTTGTACCGGTCACGCTGATAGCACCAGCAGTAGCGTCAGACAGGTTCAGGGCCGTCAGGCCAGTGTAACCCGTGGTGTCGACCGTGAAGCCAGCACCCGTGGTGTTGATGTTCAGATTCTCGACGTTGGTGATCGTGGTAGCGCCGGGAACAGCTGTGGTGGTAATCAGAGCGGTCATCGTGTCGGTACCCGCGCCACCGTCGATACTGTCGAAGGCACTCCAAGAGTCGGCGGTGCCACCGCTGATGGTGTCGTTGTTGGACGTACCGGTAATGGTGTCCGAAGCAGTAGTGAGCGTGAAGGTCTGGCCAGCCTCTGAAGAGGACGCGGTCACAATCGAGCTGAGTGTGCTGTCAATCGTAGCTTCTGCGGCTGTCTCGGTGGTAGTATCAACTACGGTAGCCAGCCAGGTGCGGCCGCTGGCCAAGGCGGTAGAACTGCTTTCGTAGGCCACTATTTCGCCAGTTGTGTCGATTGCCGCAGTGAAGGCATTGGCAGCCGCCAGCTTTTGCTCAACCACGGCAGCGTCCTCGGTTGAGGTAGAATTTATCATTACCCACGCGAGTGTTTGCAGATTCAATACACCCTGTTCAACCTGATTGGACCAGTATGTAAGTCCCGCCACTTCGGCGTCGCGGCCGAAGAGCTGATTGTAGAGACTATTAACCGCTTCCACTGTCGTCTTCCCAGCGAGCAGAGATATAGCCTCGTCGCAAGCACCGAAGGCATTGACTATTGAACCTACACCACCTAATCTATCCGCCTCACTTGTCCAATAATCCAATCCCCGCGGATCTGCCGGACGTCCATAAAAAGCTACATACAATTCTTGAACCTGATCTCTTGTAGTTAAAGCCATTATTTTTTCCCTCCTGTATTTAAAAAAATTTAGATATAATTCTAAACTATTACCGTTTTGCCAAACACCCCTCGCCTTACACCCTTTGTTTTGTCTTCCTGCGCCAGATTCTACTTATACACCTTAATTATTCCAACCTCCCTTCGAGATGTTTGATATCCTGGAACTCTACAGAATCTCTCTTGACCATAGATGCACTTTTGTAACACTGCGCATCCCATACCCTTGCAGGCTGTGTCATATAGTAGAAATTACTACAATAATGCCCATACTGGCGAAGGCCGGGATCCGGAACTTTCTGATAATACTAGATTCCGTGTCGGCTTCGCTTGCACGGAATAACAAAAAAAACCAACTAATTACGGCACAGTCTCTTGGTAACACTGGAAATAGTTTAACTAAGTAATACCCTATATCGGCAAACTTATAATTTTCTTTACACTTTCAAAACAAATAATGCCAAGTAAATACTAGGTTTATTGAGCTGGCTAAATATTTTAAATGCAAGGGGGACGCAGCCAATCACTTTAAACTAAATTAATAGTACCAAGTTCCGCGCGTGTCAAGTAAAAAATTATCGCCGCGGTTGTATATTTATTCAATTATTCTTTTCGACTTCCTTGGAAGTCTACGGATTTTTCTTCCAGGGCCGCCGATCTTCCCATCCGGCCGGCGCCGGCCAGGAGTCTCAATCGCGCGGAATGCCATTCGGAAAGACAGCGAACGCGTTCACGTCTTGCATCGGACAGTGTCGACTGCGTGTTGAGTATTTCCGTAATATCAGCAGCGCCCTTGTTGTATCTGCGCTGCGAAACAGTTAAAGCTTCCCGGGCGGCTTTAAGCAGACTGGCGGACGCATCCAGATTCTGCAGGGCAAAAGTGGCGTCCACATAAGCCTTGATAAGTTCCCGGGCAATCCGGTTTTCAGTATCCGCCAGCGCCGCTGTTTTCTGCTTCACCTGGGCCTCGGCTCCCCGAATCTTATAGGTATTGGAAAAGCCATCGAATAAAGGGATGCTCACCCCAATCCCCATGGTAGTCTCCGTTGCTTCCGTCTGGGTAACAGCTTCGCCCGGCTTGGTGTTTTTGTAGTAGTTCGCGGAAAAATTAACTGTCGGCAGACCGGCCGAACGGGCAACGGTGACCTTATTTTGAGCCGCCTTAACCTCTTCCCTGGCCGCAACAATGGCGGGGTGAT
>Ga0302251_1000574_pt1 | contig 31968 bp, 26 predicted proteins | sample AAG_RA_Gln_MG_FD_193534 | JGI IMG/M metagenome (GOLD analysis project Ga0302251, IMG submission 193534) | Enriched activated sludge microbial communities from anaerobic digester in WTTP, New Holstein, Wisconsin, United States - AAG_RA_Gln | ecosystem: Engineered > Bioreactor > Anaerobic >... | reverse complement strand
GGGACTATGCCATCCTGAAGCGCGACCGCTTCCGCTGCCAGGTGCCTGGATGCAACTGCCGCAGAAACCTCCACATCCACCACATCATCTGGCGCTCGAAAGGCGGTACCGATGATCCTGAAAATTTGTTGTGCCTCTGTGAAAAACACCACCTAAGGCTTCTGCACAACCTGTTGACTCTGAAGATAGAAGGCACCGAGCCTCACAACCTCACCTTCACCTTCGGTCCGCGCTCTCACGGAGATGAAAGACCTTTCCTTAAATATGTAAGAGGGAGAAAGGTGCTGACTTCAAACATTCTTATACACCATTACCATAATGCCGCCGAACCTGTTCTCTGACACGTCGGATTAGAGACATATTTTTGAGATGTTAAAAATGATATCAATGGACATGATCTTTACAGCGGAATACCTTTAACATAAGAATCTAACAGAAGGTTCATTTTGAAAATGACTTCATTCCCTCTGATTGCTATTATTGAACTATACAATTGTAAGGAAAGATCATGAAAAGAATATTCGTCCCGGCTAAATCAATCGATGATTGGAGAGATCTACTCGCAGATAAAGAAAGACAATGGAAAGATGACAATTCCGCATTGACAGAATGCTGCTGAATCTCAGCTTCTCAGGCAAGTTGGAATACTTCCTGTCACGTTATTCTGATATGCCGGAATTCCCAGGCAAGTTGGAATACTTCCTGTCACGTTATTCTGATATGCCGGAATTCCCAGGCGACTCGGCATCAGAAATAGATGCCTGTCGCTCATAGGCCCTGCCATTTCAAAGGCTGCTCGATGAGTTCCCCCAGTATGAGCACATTGTGAGAATAGACTATTCACTGTGGAAGTATAACATCAGGTGCGGTGAAGGAGACGGCAGAATGCTGATCGAGGAACTGAAGCCTTACTATGAGATACTGATTTCAGGCAGAAGACTGGAAAACTATGAAGGATATCACAGGGACATCAATGTAAGAGTGCCGGATGCATTGGTAAGAACTCACACAAGGGAAAAAGAGTATTCTGAGGCAGCGGCAATCCTTCAGCAGTGTCTGGATCTTTCCTGGCTCCAGGGAGAAGGCTGGCGGAAACTCTATGCTATCTTAGCTGAATCCTGTAACTGCGCAGAGGATTTCGATGATTCAAGACTTCTCAAAACCATTATCATTACAGGTGAGAAATATATTGAAAAGAACAGATTCAAACAGATCTTTTCGCCTGATATTACAGAATCAATACTGAATATACTGTACACTTACAAATCCCTATCCAAGTCAGGGTTAATAGAATTCTGAGGAAAGACTACATAAGCCTTCTGCGTTGGTGTTCGATCAAGTTCGACCGTATTTTAGCCTCAAAGTTCATCATTTCCCAAGCACTGGCACGATCCGGCAGGTGTAGATATTACAGTCTGTCGGGAGCGAAATTTGAAAGAATGCACTTTGAAACTCCATCAGCTTTCTCTCAGATATCCCTGAAACCACATTGGTAAAGTCCATTCAGGATAGAGGAGCTGCATCGACTATTACAACAGGATCATATCGAACCGGAGTTGCAGGTTCTGAGACTTTAATTTGCAGAAAAATAAAAAATACAGTTGCAAATTCAGCAACCGCCAGGGTATATGATAAAGAATAGCAGAATAAAACAGCCGGAGGTGGCTCACATCATGTCAGAAAGCGAATAAAAAAGCCCAGATTGTTATGCAGATGTATCTATTGATCGTTAAAAATCCTTATATGACGCCAAAAGATGTCATGAAAGAGCTCGGTATTGAGAAATACAGCTATTATAGATATTTTAATGAGCTGTCTGCTGTCGTTCCGCTCTCCTATCAGAGAGAACAGAATTGCTGCATAATAGGATCATTAGCAAATAACGCTGCAGCTGTGAAAAAACCTGAGGAGTTTTACACATTATCCAGGGGGGAATACAAGAAATCATGATCTATTAATCGTTGATAAGATGAATAAAATAGTAATTGGTATTGAGTCCAAAGTGCATGAGGAATTCGGTGATACTATTTCAGAGAGAATAAGAAAAGCAGAACAAAAGTTTAAGATTAAACCTGAATCCAATGCAGTAAACAGAATTCGAGATTTAAGTCTAGCAGTCTTTGGAAAAATTCACAAAAATCAGTCCGAGCTGAGATATCAGCTTTTGCATGGCATTGCTGTAACTGTTGCTGAAGCAATAAAGATACTGGATTAGATCATAATGATTAAGTAGTGAAGCTGTATTATCAGCTCATAAGCGAAAGGAGATACGATGAGGCTTATGCAATGAGAAGTTAGTGCACCACCTCTTCCAGAGACGAATTCATCGATGCCTGGAAAAACAATATCTCGATAAGTCCGGAAATAGAATCAGTCAGCTCAATCAATGGCTCTGGAAATGAGGCTCTCGTAGTATGCAGGCTTCATTCAGTAGACTATGACAACAACATGGGCACAGATGAAAGCTCCACATACAGGGCCAGTATCCGCCTTCTGTTCGAAGATGAAAGCTGGCATTATAACAGCGGGGATTTTCAGAAAGAGTAGGTATTGTCTTCAGCCTTAACACTGCAAAATAATCCGGCAATCGGCATCTCTAATCTCTGAATAAAACTCCATAGGGACTGCTCCCTGTCTTGATCCGTATTATGTATGTGACAAATTTTGTTCCAGCCCCTGTGAAGTTGCAAGCTCTGCAACCAATTCTCCCTATAATGAGAATGAAACCCAACGGAAACAGGGATATAATAATCTCAGGAGGTGCAAGATATGGAAAATCCTGCCGGTATTAATGCAGGATGCGCGAGCAACGACGGCACTGCTGTAATAACGGTCAGCGACAACGGAAAGGGGATCGAGCCGGGGATTGTCCCGAAGATCTTCGACAGCACGTTCACGACAAACCGCAGAGAGCATTTCGGTCTGGGACTCGCCATCGTCAGGAAGCTCGTCGAGGCTCACGAGGGAACGGTCAGAGTCGAAAGCGGAGGCCCCGGAAAGGCGCATCGTTTATAATAATGCTGCCGCAGGCACCCTACTGCATTGAGAGCTTGAACAATCCTTCATTGTCAGAACCAGCGATCAGCATATATCCGTTTTTTTACGCTTCGATACGGGCCTGTTGATGGTGCCATATCACCGGATCTTCGTTCACCTGCTCTTCATATTCTTTCTGTATGGAATGACGGATGGCATGAATCTCATCCATAAGAAAATCAGGCTTTTCACTGATATACTCCATAAAAATCACTCATTGAAAAACTCATTCGGGCTGGCGATAATCAGCTGTTTAAAATATCTATGAGCTGCACTGACAATGGGCAGCTTAGGTTTCGTTGAATAGTTCACCATATGATGAAAGTTCCAGCTCACAAGCAAATCCATGCCATGAATCACCGCAGTCGCAAGATGAATGGCATCTCCCTTTTCCTGTCTTGATATGACACCACTTGTGAGAAAAGCCTGAGAAAGCCTGTTGATCGCTTCAGTAAGAGGCAAGATAGCAAACTCACTGACGAGTTCAAAGAGAGCTTTTCTATGCGTCATATCATCAGTTCTACCAAGTTCTATGAGAGTATATTCGGATATATTAACAGTAAACGAGTCGCTCATCCTTTCCCAGAATCCCTTCGTCAATGTAGATTGGTAGAGCACTGAACGACCGCTGTTGACCAGGGCGTGGCCGATGGCGCACATCAGGCTTCAATGAAAAGAGAGCGCTTATGGTGGCTTTGCCTGGCATTAGATTGATCCCAAAGGCCCTTTTTGGTATAATCACCTGGGGGGCAGGATTAAAGTTCCTGTCCTTAAAGGAAGAGGATAATCTATGCACTCAACGACGCTGCTTCTTATTGCGTTATGCACTTTTGCGCTTGCTTATCGATATTATAGAGCATTTATTGCCGCAAAAGTGATGATAATTGATCCTTCAAGGCTTACTCCTGCCCATACCATGAAAGATGGGCACGATTATATTCCCATGAACAAATGGGTTCTTTTCGGGCATCATTTTGCAGCAATTGCAGGGGCAGGCCCTCTTATCGGCCCAATCCTGGCTGCGCAATACGGCTACTTCCCAGGTGCGCTGTGGATTCTTGCAGGCAGCGTCTTTGCAGGCGCCGTGCACGATATGATAATTCTCTTCGCTTCGGTTCGCTATAAAGGACAGGCGCTGTATAAGATAGCGCGCCATCTCACCGGACCTGTAACCGGGGTGGCAGCCTCGCTGGCAACTCTCTTTATCATCATCGTATCACTGGCAGGTCTTGCCGTAGCAGTCGTGAATGCACTCAAGAACAGTCCGTGGGCTTTTTTCACGGTCTTCATGACGATCCCCATCGCCATTCTGATCGGTCTCTACATGTTTGTCTGGAGAAAAGACAGGATTGCGGAAGGCTCTGTCATCGGCATTACCCTGCTCTTTCTGGCGGTAATCGCCGGCCCTTTCATCATCAATACTCCCTTTGCGCAGTATTTCAATTACAGTGAAGGGACGCTGAAGCTCATGCTTCCTTTTTACGGCTTTCTGGCGGCGGCGCTCCCGGTATGGCTTCTCCTGGCACCTCGCGACTACCTCTCCACCTATATGAAGGTCGGCACGGTAGCCCTTCTGGCGGCAGGCGTGGCGATAGTCAATCCAAAGCTCTCGATGCCTGCCGTGACTCAGTTCATTCACGGCGGAGGGCCTGTCATTCCCGGCCCTGTCTGGCCCTATGTATGTATCACCATAGCCTGCGGCGCCATTTCCGGCTTTCATTCCCTCATCGGCTCCGGAACAACTCCAAAAATGATAGATAATGAGCGGGATATACCATTTATCGGCTTTGGCGCAATGATAGTGGAGGGCTTTGTGGCCCTGATTGCTCTCATTGCGGCTACATCGCTTAATGTGAATGACTACTTTGCCATGAATGCTACCGTGGAGGGTTGGCAGAAGCTGGGGATGGAGGTGGTGCACCTTCCTCACTTTGAGCAGGAAGTGGGTGAAAGTCTCATGCACCGCACCGGAGGCGCCGTGACTCTTGCCGTGGGGATGGCCTCCATCTTTGACAGGATCCCCGGTATGGCCGGAATCATGAAATACTGGTATCACTTTGCCATCATGTTTGAGGCCCTTTTCATTCTCACCACCATTGATGCAGGAACAAGGGTTGGGAGATACATACTTTCAGAGTCACTGGGTCACTTTTATCATAAACTGGAAGACTGCAACTGGATTCCAGGAGTGCTCTTCACCTCAGCTGCGATTTCGCTTGCCTGGGGCTATCTTCTCTATCACGGCGAGATATCTACCATCTGGCCCATGTTCGGCGTGGCGAATCAGCTTCTGGCCACCGTTGCGCTTGCCGTCGGCACGACTTTGATAATAAGTACAGGGAGGAAGAAATACGCCTGGGTGACTCTGGCTCCCTTCCTCTATGTGGCAGTTACCACGGTGACTGCTGCAGTACAGAATGTCTTCATTTACGCCTCGAAGGGCCTGACGGTGAACTGCATCCTGACTGGCTTTGTCCTGGTCCTCGCCTCCATCATCATAGGCGATTCAGCCCGCCAGTGGGTGGTTCTGCTCCGAAAGGGTACGGTGGAGGAAGGCAGCGAAGCTGCGTTATGACGGTTTATGTCATGTGCTGATGTCTTATTGCGATCAGATCGGCTGATCAGAGCGTCTGAATCAGAGCGATTTTATGACAGAAGCCTGATAATGTCTTCCGCCTGGTATTTCTCCTCCATCAGGCAGTGGAACTTCTTAAAAAGCGCCCGGCATTCTTCTACAGAGGCAGGCTTTCTTCTCGGCAGATCTGCTCCAAGCATTTTCGCCATGGCTTTTATGCTCTTCCAGAGAGAGCTTGTAATCCTGTCATCATGCCATTCTACTACAGCCCAGTCAAACAAATCATATTCTCCTTTCACAATATCATCAACTTCCTCAGGGGAATATGTGCGACGTAATTCAGCGATTGACTCTGCGAGGAGTTTTTTTTGTTCCTCTTCCGTATAAAATCTGTCGCGATCAAAGCCTGTATCAACATATTGGCTGTAACAGCTTATTTCTGACAGACGTCTGAATTCTTCATACTCTCTCTGAGCCGTCCTGCGTTTCTGCAGCATGAGAGGGTTCAGGCTGTTCAAAAGAGTTTTGTATGAACCAGGTGACAGGCTCTTTTCCGCCTTACTTCTGAGTGCCCGTTTTATGCGGCGCAGACGCTCCAACCCAGTCTTCCTGAAACGGCCTGGCGGCAATTCCCTGCCGAGTTCAGAGAGAATGAGAGTGATTTCCTGTATATTTCTCCTCCGTTCAATCTCTATGGGAGATGCTCCTCTCACCCAGCTGTCTGTATAATGATACTGATGGAAGAGGGCGATGATTTCTTTCTGCCTGTTCTTCCGGGCAAGCTGAACAGGTGTAAAGCCTTTAGAATCGGCAACAGTCGGGTCTGCACCGCGATCAAGAAGATACCTCAGAAAAGAACCTGCACCCTCGAGCACTGCAACATGAAGAAGTGTCCTTCCTTCGTTATCCTGAATATCCGGCTTTGCACCGGCCTTGACAAATTCATAGCCATGGTATTGCAAAAATATTCTATCCGCATAATGAAGGGCTGTTTTGCCGTATATGTCCTGTCTATTTGGATCAATCCGCTCAAGGAGTGACCGGTAATCCATTTTTACCTCAGATGTCTGGGCAGCCAGATGAAGCACTGTTCTTCCTTCATTGTCGGTGGCAGTTGTATCAGCCCCATGAGCCAGAAGGATTTCCAGAGCCGCTGATAATGCTCCTGTGGTCGCCGTCATGAGAAGAGGTGTTAGGTTTTGAAGATTTTTAGCATTAACCTGGGCACTGGCAGAGAGAAGTTGTTCGAAAACACCTAAGCCTCTTCCAAAGGCGGCGCAGTGCTGTGGAGTATTGCCTTCATTATCCTGGATATAGACTTCTGCACCCAGATCGAGAAATATTTTTGTTGTTATGAGGTTTCCCCAACGTGCGGCCACATGAAGGGGTGTGGAGCCTGATAGATCCTGTTTGTTTATATCAGTGACCCTGGACACAATGAAGGCCAGATGGGGTGTGACCCAGGAAATGATTTGCTGCCGCACCTTTTCGCTGTAGATGCTCTCTTTCGCATTGCGAATATCCACTGTATAGTTACTATCTTTTAGCATTCCGGCATGCAACTCTCTTATGTCCAAGGCTGCTATTTTGTGGAGCACAGTGTGTCCTTCACCGTCACTCCAATTCGCCAGCGCCGGGTTATGCTTCACGCATGAAGCCACTGCTGCAATATTCCCTGTCATCAACGCCTCTGCAAAATATTGCTTCATTTACCCTCCCACGGCAGAAATGTGGTTTTTGTGACTACCTCTGCCATCAGTATTTTTTGGGAACACACATTCTGACAGTTCTTACCGGTTCCATGGTATCACCTCTCAGTGACAACAGTGTGTCATCCTCAAAAATTAAATTCAGGGTATGGGAATTTCTGTTTTTTCTTATAGCAGTGTCCAGAATGCTCTGTGGTCTTTTTTCTTCAACCCACTGTTCCCCTTGTGGGGGCAGGCAGTATTTCAGTCCGCATTGCAGGTGCGCTGTGCTCTGTTTTTATTTTGATAGCGTTATATTGTTTTCCCTGTCAGCACCTTTCTCCCTCTGACATATTTCAGGAAAGGTCTTCTATCTCCGTGAGAGCGAGGACCAAAGGTGAAGGTGAGGTTGTGAGGCGCGGTGCCTTCTATCTTCAGAGTCAACAGGTTGTGCAGAAGCCTTAGATGGCACTTTGCACACAGTACGATGAGATTTGAAGGCTCATCGGTACCGCCTTTCGAGCGCCATATGATATGATGAACGTGGAGGTTTCTGCGGCAGTTGCACCCCGGTACCTGGCAGCGGAAGCGGTCGCGCTTCAGGATGGCATAGTCTCTGGTAAATCTGAGATGAGCTTTTTCGGTGAGCAGCCAGCCCTGCAGCAGGGTGGCGAGAAAACTCTCTGCAGAGTCAGCATAATCGAGCGGCGATCTGTAGATGTCCTCTACATCATTCACTCTGCGGAGCATTGTGCCTTCTGCGACCGACTGCTGAAGATAGGCCGTGAATGTTGTGTTCCACAGATCATACAGCTCTCCAGGTAGAAAGAACTTTATCGACATTGTCATTCCGGGGACTGACTCCTTTTTCCCGAAAATCGACTCTTCCCTGACAGAAAATGGAGTCTGTCCCCACTTCAACCTCTTCGTGGAGTTCAGCTGGGAGCCGCTGTCATCTGCGAGAATGTCCATGAGAAACGTCTCAGCAGGGTCCGCCCCGTGAGGCATCATACAGATCTCCCTCACCTTCGACAGAGTCTCCTCATCGCAGGGAGTGACGTTATGAGAGCAGGCATTCCTGCAGGAACAGTCTGTTCTCGGGGAGGAGAGAACTTCAATGGAGCTTTCGGCAGTCGCACACAGGGGAACTTTCTCTATCCGGGAGTCTGCTCCATGATCTGTTTCATGCGCACACAGGCAGGATGCGGTGGCATTGCCGGAGGACGTCAGTTCTGATTGTTTCCCGTCTGACAACGCTGAGTGTGCCTGAGCCTGACCGCCCGCACACAGCGTATTTTCTGACTCCCGGCCTGATCTTCTCTGAGCCTGGCCGCCAGCACACAGGGCACTTTTCTTCCCCTTCTCTGCGGCTTCTCTCTCATAAGCGAGATAGTCATCCACGTCCTCAAAATGTTTCCACGGCTCCTCCAGGCAGGGATCCCGCTCCATCAGCATATCCTCATCGACACCTTCAATCGGCCACGACTGCTCAGGTGAAGAGCCTCTGTACCACGAGCCGGTTCTCACGATCTTCTTCATCTCTTCAGGAAGCTCGTGATACACGTCATCAGTGATGTAGCGGAAGCCCGGAAGGATATTGTAAGAGGTGGGAGCGAAGAAGTCGTATTCGATGATCCTGATGCAGCGCTCCAACTCCTCCTTCAATGTGACACTCGGCGCATGAGCGGCATAGTCTATCCATATTCTCTCGTTCTCTTCAGTGGAAATCCTCAGGATAAGCCTTGCCTGCTGTTCTGAAAGGAGTCTGATCTTGAAAGCCTTCTCGATGAGAGGACGCCTCCTGAATCCGTCGGCAAGCCGCATGAGGCGATAGAGCAGGGGATTCGGGAAATCACACCTCTTCTTTCCATACTCCTCTATCCGGCTGTAGTCCAGGACTCTGTAGAGTCCCCAGTCGTTAATGGCCCGGAGAATTTTTCCTATCGCGACATCGAGCTCCTGACGGTTCCTGCCCAGTTCAATGAGCTTTGCCGCAAGGTCCTCAACAGTCTCAGGGTTTTCATAGAAGGAAGGAGGGAATATGATGCGCCGTGCTATCGACTCTTCCTCCTCCTCATCTTCTTCAGCACTGTGCTGAGGCTTTCCAGCCGGAATCGGGGGATCATCGATCAGCAGTTCTTCGTCCCTCTCATCTTCTCTCATAGAGCATCTATAGAATACCGGGAGCTTTCCAGATTCGAGAGGGGAGGGGCTGCCAACGCCGCTCCCTTTCCCTGATGAGATGTAGCCTGCCAGCAGTGCTTCGACGAATCCGCTGATTGGGCCGTTGCACTGCTCTTTATTGCGGAAATGCTCAACTGCAAAGTCCCAGGCAGGAGCAAGCCTGCTGGATACGTTGAAGTACATCATCACTCCGTTTGATGGGGACAGACTCCTTTTTCCGGAGAAAAAAGAGTCAGTCCCCGCGCTCTCTTCAGACGGGATGTCAGGAGCAGACTGAGTGAAGGCATCGTCATTGCGGGAGCTCTGAGAGCTGCTCCCGGTTTCCGAATCGCTGTCGGTTTTCGAATCGCTGTCGGTTCCGGGATTGCCGCCGGGACTGTTCCCCTTCTCAGGTTTGTCCTCCTCTCCGCCATCTTCTTCAACTGAACCATTGTCTTTGAGAGCCTCCCTGACCGTCATCTCCAGAGCCTCCCTGACTGCCCTCTCGAGAGCCCTGAGCGATAGATTTCGCGCCTTTGAGAGCCACTCCGCCTCATTCTGAGCTGTCAGTACCTTCGAAAGATGCCTGAGAGCGCTCTTTGTGATCTCTCCCTGCCGGAAGGCCTCTTTCGTAATCGGCAGAGCCGAGAGCAGTTCATAGTTGTGCATCAGCTCCGAGGCCAGACGCCCTGAAAATGACAGGTGCTCGACGGCGAAAGTCCCTATTGAGCGGTGCCCCAGATAATCTTCGCCCTTCTTCCCCTTGAAAAGGATCAGCACCTCACCGAGCCTGAGATCGTTCTCGCGGCGCATCTGAAGCATCTCATCCAGCTTTCCGTCAGCTTCCAGTGCTGCATCGTGCCTGTCTATCGAGCGGGTTGATATCTTCTCTGTGAATTCATCCACAGCGTCCAGGTCGCAGAGAGGTTCACCTTCCTTCATCCACAATACCCGCCCGCAATTCACCCAGTGGTATCCTTCGACCGTGTTGTCATCGTAGTCGAATGTAGAAGGATCATTATCCCGTGGATCCATGTAATCTCCAATGCAGCAGGGGATTTCTACTCCAGGGATATCGAAAGGATCTCCGGTAAAATATTCTTTGAGTGCCATGATATAAGTATACCTGATACGGCAGGAAAAATCAAAACACCCGATCCTCAATAAGCCTATAACAGAGGGAATACAGAGGCCTGTTTACGTGCGTTCTGCGGGACTTTTGAGGCAGATGGAGAGAAAAATGACTCAGAGACCCTTTTGCGGCCAGTTGTGAGGGGTTCTGATGGTGTTCTCGTGTGCTGAATGATTTGATTTCGGACATTGGAAGGAGCCTGAAAATATTCAGATTCATCAGATGCCAATATCACAGAACTTCTTCAGGAACAATACCCGCACTCCCCTGTGGTTGTAAGTACGGCATACGCTTTATTAATTTCCCAAAGATGTAAGTCGCATGATTTGTTAATCCCAAAGCGTTTCTAAAATACCCCATTCACAATCACCTTCTTTACTTCGTCGATATACTCTTTACATGAATAGCACGGTCAATCATGATTGTTAAATAATCTGGTAATTTTATATGAATAACATTGACATAGTATAATAAATGTTATAATATATATATTACAAAGATATGAGGTTTTGTAAAAATGAAACTTGGTGAAGTAGCAGATATTTCGAGTGGCATTATTGTCCAGCGACTCCAGGCACGTCCTTCTGATAAGGTCGTCGCGTTTTATCCGCTTCTTTCACTGAAAAATTTCAGCATTAATGGCATTTGCAGGGAAGATCAGGATATCATAAGGTGCATGCGAGAACTTTCAGATGATGAGCTTACTCGCGAGGGGAATGTTGTGCTACGCTCCACAGCTCCCTTTGGCGCACTTTATATAGATTCTGATGCAACAGGTATCATCGTTCCTCATTTCTTTTTTTTGATCACTCCTGGAAGGATCGATGGTAAGTTTCTGGCAGCCTGGCTCAATAGCATCGGCACCAAACTACTTCTTGAAAAACAGTGTGAAGGATCTGCTCTCAAAACCATCAAGCGACGTCAACTTATTGAGTTAGAGCTTCCAGCTCTGAACAGGGCAGAACAGGATAAATATGCCGAAATTGATAGCCTCGCCCGTAAGGAACGGCACCTTCAAATAACACTGTCAGTTCTCCGCTTTCGTCTCGCACAGCAAGCGCTTGCACATATGACAGAAACCACACATAAAGGGGGTAACATATGACCGATCAGCAGACAATCAACGCAGTTCTCTGGAGAGCCTGCGACACATTCAGAGGGAAGATTAACTCCGATCAATACAAGGATTATGTCCTTGTCGTCCTGTTCCTGAAGTACTTAAGCGACGTAAACAAAGAGCATCATGCTGATTTCATGGATCGTTACAATGGGGATATGGAGCGTGTAAAGAGAGCCATGAACCGTGAGCGCTTTCTGCTTGACGAAATGTGCACCTTTGATTATCTCCATGAGAAAAGAAGCGTCGACAATATCGGCGAGCTCATTAACACGGCTCTCGAGAGAATTGAAGAGGAGAACAGGGAGAAGCTCGAAGGTGTCTTCCGCAGCATCGATTTCAACAGCGAATCCATCCTTGGGAACACCTCTGAACGAAACGCCATGCTCAGGGCTCTCCTGGAGGACTTTGCGGTGCCTGAGCTCGATCTGCGGCCCAGCCGGCTGGGCTCACAGGATATCATTGGAAATGCCTATGAGTATATGATCGCCATGTTCGCAAGCGATGCCGGGAAAAAAGGCGGCGAGTTCTTCACCCCTGCGAATGTCTCTGAGCTCATCGCCAGACTGGTGAAGCCCCGGTCCGGCGATCGGATCTATGACCCTGCCTGCGGTTCCGGCTCTCTTCTCATCAAGGCAGCCCGGCAGGTCGGCAGTAATAATTTTCAGCTTTACGGCCAGGAGCGGAATGGCTCCACACAGGCCCTCTGTAAAATGAACATGTTCCTCCACGGTCTTGATGACGCAAGGATAAAGTGGGGCGATACCTTGGCAAATCCCCTTCATCTGGAGGGAGATGCGCTTATGAAATTTGACGTGGTCGTCGCCAACCCGCCCTTCTCTCTTGATAAATGGGCTCAGGGATTTTCCGCCCAGGGAGATCGCGACTTCAAGCCCTCGGTGGACATGGATAAATACAGGCGTTTCGCCTGGGGAGTCCCTCCAAAGGGAACCGGCGATTACGCCTTTGTGCAGCATATGCTGGCCTCGCTGAATGAAACGGGCCGCATGGGCATCGTGCTTCCTCACGGTGTCCTCTTTCGCGGGGCGGCAGAAGGTAAAATCCGTAAGGGGATCATCGACGCCAACCTTCTGGACGCCGTCATCGGATTGCCACCCAATCTCTTCTATGGCACCTCAATCCCGGCAGCGGTTCTTGTCTTCAAGAAAGGCAGAATCAGAACTGACGTGCTCTTCATAGACGCCTCCGGCGAGATGGAAAAAGGGAAGAACCAGAACACTCTCATCAACATGGAGAAGATTACTAAAGCATATGAAGAGTATGAAGAGTATGGAGAGATTGAAAAGTTCGCTCACCTTGCGACTTTCGATGAAATAAAGGGCAATGACTACAATCTCAATATTTCACGGTATGTCGACACGCTGGAGGAAGAGGAGGCTGTCGATCTCGACGCAGTACGCAGCGAAATAAGGCGTATCGAGGATGAACTGGCCGGCGTGCGGGGGAAGCTCGACCGTTATCTGGAAGAGCTGGGGGTGTGAAGATGTTTACACCCCGTTTCTCTTATACTCATTCAATAGTTAATAATCTTGTCAGAATCGGAGAGGCTCGGACTCTCATACACTGCTCCCCTCTCATTCCAAAGTGGGAAGTGTCTCTGCGAAGAGAGGCTCTCATCAGGAGTGCCCATTTTTCCACTGCCATTGAAGGCAACATCCTTTCCCTTGAGGAGGTCAGCGCCCTGGCCGATGGCCGTGAGCTCATGGTCAGAAGAAAGGATAGACAGGAAGTCCTGAACTATCTTGCAGCCCTCGAAAAAATCCCGGAGTTTTCGAAAAGGGAGAGTATCAGAGCCCGAGACCTTCTTGAAATACATGCCATCATTACCAGGGATACACTGGATAACCCCTCCGATGAGGGAGCTTTTAGAAACCGCCAGGTAGTCGTCGCCAACAGGGCGAAAGGCGAGATTGTCTTCACTCCTCCTTCCACTCTGTCAATCCCGGTAATCGTGACCTCACCGGCTGGCTCGAATATTTCACAGAGGGAGTTGCGGTAAGCATTCAGGCAGTGAGAGACAAAGTCCGGGCCCTGAGTAAAGGAATTAAAACCATCACGGATAAGGCCCAGATCTCTCTCACCGAGCGCCAGATGAAGATTGTGGAAAAGATTGTGGAGAAGGGCTCGATGAGTAACAGGGAATTTCGTGACCTCTTCAGGATATCTGATGAGGCAATGAGAAAAGAGCTCTCAAAACTGCTTGCCCTGGGAGTGGTGAAAACGACAGGAAAAGGCCGTTCCCTCAAATATGATCTAGCGTGAGGGGGTTGGCGATTAGGTTGGCGATTAGGTTGGCGATTAGGTTGGAAATGATAGTTGCACAAGAGAATAGAAGATGTGTGACAAGTCCGGAAAAATGATTGATCATGATCGCGATCATGATCTTGACACCGATCATGATACTGGGTTGATCAGCAGGTTTGTAGAGCGGTCTTTGTCTTGAGCAAAAAGGCAGTGTTGTCAGGAAACAATGGATGATTAGTAAGCCATAACAGGTACATGGATAGAGTAGTAGAGGTGGAATATGAATACAGCCGAGATGACGGTAAAGGAGCGCATCGCCCGCCTGAGGCGCGGTGAGGTGCTGCCGGGGTATAAGAAGACGGAGGTGGGGGTGGTGCCGGAGGGGTGGGAGAGCACAAGGGTCAGAGCGATAGCCTCTTCTGCTCGAAACTCAACTGTAGGTGGGCCTTTTGGCTCTGATCTAGTCTCCAATGATTACGTGAATCAAGGTGTCCCTGTTATTCGAGGACAGAATATGGGTGAGGTATGGCTCTCAGGAAATTTTGTATATGTGACATCAGAAAAAGCCGGTTCGCTGAAGGCAAACCTTGCGCATCCTGAAGATATTGTTTTTACGCAGCGGGGTACTTTGGGGCAGGTAAGCATTGTTCCCGAAAAACCTTATGACCGCTACTTAATTTCACAAAGTCAAATGAAGCTAACATTGAATCGATGTATTGCCGACCCAATTTTTTTCTATTATGTATTCGTTAGTCGAAAACAGCAGGATTACATCCGACAGAGCACAATTCAAACAGGTGTTCCGCACATTAACCTAGGCATTCTCCGCGATATTCCTGTACAACTTCCCCCGCTTCCCGAACAGCGACGGATAGCCGAAATCCTCTCCGCCTGGGATGAAGCGCTGGAGAAGTTTGACCTCCTTATCGAAAAGAAGCGGGAGTTGAAACGGGGGCTTATGCAGGTGCTGCTCTCAGGAAAGAGGCGGTTTCCGGAGTTTGACAGTGGGAGATTCAATGAGACAGAGATGGGGGTGGTGCCGGAAGAGTGGGATATTCTGGAATTGAAAGATCTTGTCAGTCAGGTGGTACGTGAAGTTCCAAAGCCAGACAAATCTTATTGGGCACTCAGTATCAGAAGCCATGGAAAGGGAACGTTCCACAGATTTGTTGAAAAACCAGACGAGGTCTGTATGGAAAGCTTGTTTTTAGTGAGACCAAACGACTTGATTGTTAACATAACTTTTGCCTGGGAGCATGCAATAGCTATAGCCAAGCAGGAAGATGAGGGAAAACTCGTTTCACATAGATTTCCCACATATGTAATCAATGAGGAGCTTCTTGAACTGGGTTTTCTCGGTGCTATAATTTTACAGCCGTCTTTCAGGAAAAAATTAGAATTGATTTCTCCAGGAGGCGCTGGAAGAAATCGTGTGCTGAACAAAAAATCCTTTATGAAAATTAAACTCCCCCTCCCCCCGCTTCCCGAACAGCGCCGCATTGCCGACTGCCTCTCCGCACTGGACCGCGAGATCGAGTTGCTGGAGCGGGAGAAAGCGCAGCGGCAGACGCAGAAGAAAGCGCTGATGGAATTGCTTCTCACCGGCAAAGTGCGTGTCGATGTCACCGATAAGGAGAAGAACGATGGACAGGAGTAGTGACACAACCGCATCCCTCACAGAAAGCGATTCCAGCAAGAAGCCTGCCCTCGAAGTGCTGCAGAAGATGGGCTACCGGTATCTCTCTCCCGATGAGGCATTGGCCCTGAGGGATGGGAAAGCCTCCAGGGTACTGCTCACTGTCGTCCTCAAGACGCAGCTTCAGAAGATGAACACATACACGTTCCAGCGCATGACCTATTCGTTCTCATCAAAAAATATTGATCAGGCAGTGAAAGAGCTTGATGAGCCTCTGATGGACGGCCTGATGCGAGCAGGAGAGCGGATATTTGAGCATCTCACCAGGGGGCGGAGCTTTGAGGAGGAGACGCCTGCCGGCCGGCGCTCCTTCTCCTTCAGGTACATCGACTGGGAGAACCCGCTGAACAACATCTTCCACGTGACTGAAGAGTTCTCCGTGGAGACTGTTGGGGGCGACCCACCCACGAGACGCCCCGACCTTGTTCTCTTTGTCAACGGCATCCCGCTGGCGGTGGTGGAGTGTAAAAAGTCATCGGCCGGCGTGAAAGAGGCAATCTCACAGTTTGTTCGCAACCAGGGGGAAAGGGAGATCCCTGACCTCTTCAAGTTCACCCAGATCCTGGTGGCTGTCCATAAGAACGGGGGCAGATACGGCACTGTCGGCACGGCACTCAAGTTCTGGCACGTCTGGCAGGAGGAGGATCCCTCATTCTGGGATGGTATCAATTGGCTCATCGATGAACGGATTCCCACCACCCAGGACCAGGTGCTTCATTCACTGCTCAAGCCGCAGCGACTGCTGGAGCTGATTCGCAGTTACACCCTCTATGACAGCGGCGTCAAGAAAATATGCCGCTATCAGCAGTACTTTGCAGTAAAAAACGCCCTGGAGCGGGTTCAATCCTTCGATCAGGACGGCGCCCGCCTGGGAGGGCTCATATGGCACACACAGGGAAGCGGCAAATCACTTACCATGGTCATGCTTGCCCATGCCCTCGCGCAGGACCTGCAGATTCCCGATTCCAGGATCATACTGGTCACTGACCGCATCGATCTGGACAAACAGATCAGAAACACCTTTGCCGATACAAAGATGGAGCCCGTCAGAGCCAGGACAGGCGCCCATCTCGTTGAGCTTCTTCGTTCAGGCAAAGGAAGAATCATCACCACTGTCATAAACAAGTTCGAATCTGTGGTGGCGGCAAAGCTCCCTCCCATTGCCGATCACAATCTGTTCATCCTTGTCGATGAAAGCCACCGCAGCCAGCACGGCCTCATGCATCAACAGATGAGAAAAGTCTTCAGAACAGCCTGCTATATCGGCTTCACTGGCACCCCACTGTTCAAAAAGGAGAAGAGCTCGCTGGATCGCTTTGGAAGATTCATTCACACCTATACCATTGACAAGGCTGTTGCCGACGAGGCTGTCGTGCGCCTTCTTTATGAGGGAAGAATGGTGGAACAGTCATTGAAACGGGAGCTCATCGATGAGCACCTTGACAGGATGACCAGAGAACTGACAGACCGGCAGAAAGAAGATCTGAAAAGCAGATGGAGCCGATTCGAAAAGATAGCCTCTGCAGAGCCCCGCCTCTTCGTGGTGGCATCAGATATACACGACCATTACAGTAAGAACTGGCTCCACACGGACTTTAATGCCATGATTGCCACTAATTCCAAATCTGAAGCGATACGCTACAAGGAGCTTCTCGACAGCTTCGGTGGGCTGCGCAGCGAGGTCATCATATCTGCCCCGGACGACCGCGAGGGCTATGAGGAGGTGGGTGAGGAAGCCTCTTCGCGGGTTCAGTGTTTCTGGCAGAAGATGATGAAGAGCTATGGTGACGCCGATAAGTATGAAGACACAATCAAGCAGGATTTCAAAGATGGCGCCATCGATCTGCTCATTGTGGTGGACAAGCTGCTGACAGGCTTCGATGCCCCCAGGGCCGCAGTGCTTTACGTGGATAAGCCTTTGCGCGAGCATGGACTCCTGCAGGCAATTGCCAGGGTGAACCGTGTCAGTGAGGGGAAGGATTTTGGCTATATCATCGATTACAGGGGTCTTCTCGGAGAGCTTGACAAGGCGCTCACCTCATATACGGAAGCCGGGTTGGACGGCTTTGATGAAGACGATCTCATTCATACCGTCGTTGACATCCGTGAAATCATAGCCAATCTGAGGCAAAGCCACGCCGCACTGTGGGATCTCTTCATCAGTATAAAAAACCGGAATGACTCTGAAGAGTATGAAGTAATGCTGGAGGATGAAGAGCTGAGACAGGTATTCTACGCCCGGTTCAACAGCTTTTCCAGGGCTCTGGGCGTCGTGACGTCAAGCGTTAAGGCATATGATACCGTGGAAAAGGATATGGTACGCTATAAAAAAGACTGCAGGTTTTTTGCCGAGCTGCGAAAGAATGTCAAAATCCGCTATGCTGACGGAGTCGATTTCAGGGAATATGAAGACAGACTGCAGAAGCTTCTGGACAACCATATAAGTGCCGATGGGATGCTCCAGTTGACAGCGCCTGTTGATATCATGAATGCCGAAAGCTTCGGGCAGGCGGTAGAGCGGGTGACAGGCTCCAGGGCAAAGGCCGATATGATCCGCAGCCACCTCGTGAAAGCCATCACCGAAAAATATGACGAGGATCCGGCTTATTACAAGACTTTCTCCGAACGCATTGATGATGTGTTGAAAAAGTACAGGGAAATGCGCATCACGGAAGCCGACTATCTGAAGGGTCTGAAGGAAACCCTCGCCGCCTTCCACGGGGGGAAAAGTGATTACGATGCTCCGGACATTTTGAAGGATGCACCACACGCTCTCGCCATTTACGGACTCTTTGACGAGCTTCTGCCGGAAGGTGCATTCAGGTGGTGTGCCCCTGAGCTGGCGCTGAAAACGGAGCAGATCCTGAAGGAGCACTGCAAGGTGGACTGGGAGCAGAGTCCTGACGCTCACAGGCGCATTGAGCAGAATATTGACGATCTTTTTTACGAAGTAATGGAAGAGGCCGGTGAAGAGCTTCCGCTCGACACAGTCGACAGGATTATAGAGCATATCAAAACCATGGCATTAAAGAGGTTTGCCACCAGATGACCTTTTCTCCATCTGTCGAAATCCGCCGTACTGGTGTCAATAACACAACCCTCTCCGTCTATCCCGATGGCAGAGTGGTACTCACCGTGCCGCAGCAGGCAAGTGAGCTGTACATCGAGCGTTTTCTGGAGCGCAAGAGAAAGTGGCTTGACAAAAAAATCTCCGACCTTTCGTCCTCTACTCTGGCAACAGCAAAGGCGTATGTAAGCGGTGAGACATTCCGTTACATGGGAAGGCAGCTCCGTCTCCAGGTAACAGAAGAGAATCAGGAGAATGTGAAACTGTCTCGCGGCAGACTCTGCCTCATGGTACAGGATAAGAACGATCTCCGGAAAAAGCAGCTGCTTATTAAAGCGTTTTTCTCCTTTAAGGCAAAGGCAGTAATAGCAGAAATGCTTTCACTTGTCTATGAGAAGTTCAAGCCACACCTCCCGGAAAAGCCCAGGCTTTATGTGCGCGCACTCACGAGGCGCTGGGGATCATGCAGCAGAAAACAGTGGGGCATTCTCATCAACAGGAGTCTGATTCACCGTCCCCGCTCACTGATAGAGTACGTTGTCACCCACGAGCTCTGCCATCTCGTTCATCCCCGTCATGACAGACATTTCTACCGCTTATTGACCATCATGATGCCCGACTGGCAGGAGCGTAAGAACCGGCTTGAGGAGACAGCACATCCGGATTATGACAGTATGAGGTAAAAAATCATATCACTTGCCCTGAATCTTGGACTTTTCCAGAGATTTGTTGTATAATTCTATGCACGAGCCGGGTGAGCCGGGGTATTACTCTGTATCCTATGCAGGCAGTATGAGTGATGAAAAAGAGTATAACACCGCAGCAATCGATGATCCTTAAAAAGGACAGAGAGAAACAGAGCGGCCATAAGTCGGCGATAATCTGGTTTACAGGGCTCTCAGGCTCAGGGAAATCCACGCTCGCCTGCCACCTGGAGCACGCGCTTTTTCATCGCGGCATGAGAACTTATTTACTTGACGGCGATAACATCAGGAAGGTCCTGAATAAGGACCTGGGATTCTCAAAGGAAGACAGAGCGGAAAACATCAGAAGAGTCGGCGAGGTAGCCCGTCTTTTCGTGGATTCAGGAGTGTTGGTGCTGACGGCATTCATCTCGCCTTACAGAAAAGACCGGGATTTTGTTAGAAACCTGGTTCGAAAAGGAGAGTTCATAGAAGTATACGTGAAATGCTCCCTCGAGATCTGCAGAAAGCGTGATGTGAAAGGGCTTTACAACAAGGCAGAGCAAGGAGAGCTGCTGCAGTTCACAGGGATTGACGATCCCTATGAAGAGCCTCAACAGGCCGAGCTGACCATCGACACCGAATCCATGGATGTAGAGCAGTGCATAGACAAAATAATCGGCTTTCTGGAGCGAAAGAAGATCCTGACGCTGCCACAGGCGCTCTTGAATGCCTTCCAGCAACGAGAGAGATAATAGATGGACCACCTGGAACAGCTTGAAAACACCAGTATCTATCTGATCAGGGAAGCTTATGCAAACTTCAAGAGTCTGGGCATGCTCTGGTCTGTGGGCAAGGACAGCACTGTCATGCTGTGGCTGGTCCGGAAAGCCTTTTTTGGCCACGTTCCCTTTCCCCTTATTCACATAGACACAGGATGCAAGATCCCGGAGATGATCGAATACAGAGACAGGCTCACGGCACAGTGGAATCTCACCATGCTTTACGGAATCAATGAAGAGGCGATTGCAGCAGGCACCACATATTCTTCAGGCAGAGTGGACCATATAACCTGCTGCAGACTGCTGAAGACCGAGGCGTTGAAGCGCACCATAGAGGGAACAGGTCCCCGCTGGCGGTTCAATCACAAAAAGGAGTGCTACGAGAGAGAGGAAAGCTCCGAGCCTTTCACCGGGATAATGGCAGGGATCAGATCCGATGAGGAAGGCTCCCGCTCGAAGGAGCGGTATTTCTCGCCAAGGGATCGAAGCAGCCTCTGGAACATAGGAAACCAGCCTCCTGAATTCTGGAAGCAGTGCGCCACAGAGTTTCTTCCGGGAACTCATGTGCGCATTCATCCACTTCTGGACTGGACCGAGCTGAATGTCTGGGAGTATATTGCAAGAGAGAAGATTCCCACCGTATCGCTGTACTACAGCAACGGGAGCGGGAAACGGTACCGCTCGCTCGGATGTAATCCCTGCACATTTCCTGTTGAATCTGATGCGAGCACGGCAGATGAGATTATCGATGAGCTGAAAACCGGCAGATTCAGGGACATTGCCGAGCGTTCAGGAAGGGCCCAGGACAGGGAAGACGGAGGCGGCCTTGAGACGCTGAGGAGAGAAGGGTATATGTGACGGCCATGGAAAATTCAGGGGCAAAACTACGGATCGTCACTGCCGGTCACGTTGACCACGGCAAAAGCACAGTTCTGGGGAGACTGCTGGCCGATACGGGCTCCCTGCCCTGCGGAAAGCTGGAGCAGATCAATGAATTGTGCGAGAAGAACGCCAAAACCTTTGAGTATGCATATCTCATCGACACCCTCAAAGATGAGCAGTCACAGGGCATCACCATCGACACAGCGAGGGTCTTTTTCAGGCATGGAAGCCGGGAGTACTTATTCATGGATGCCCCGGGGCACATGGAATTTCTTCAGAACCTGGTAACCGGCGCGGCGAGGGCTGAAGCAGCGCTGCTTGTCATTGACGCTTCCGAGGGGATCTGTGAGAATTCAAAGCGCCACGGCCATATACTCTCACTTCTCGGTATCACTCAGGTCGCCGTGCTCGTCAACAAAATGGATCTCGTCTCATATAAAAAATCAGTATACAACAGGATTCTCCGCGATTATTCCCACTTTCTGGGGAAGCTCGGCATAAAGCCCATGGCCTTCATACCGGTGAGCGCCCTGATGGGAGAAAATATTGCCCGGCGGGGGGAAAATATGAGCTGGTATGGAGGCGGCTCTGTCATAGAGATGCTGGCCTCATTTAAAAGCGAAGAGCCGCCAGTTGATAAACCTTTCAGGCTCCCGGTCCAGGACGTATACAGGTTTTCCAGCAACGGAGATCACCGGAGGATCATCGCAGGCACCGTCGAGTCCGGCTCTGTAAGCGCAAGCGATGAGATTGTATTTTATCCCTCAGGGAAAAAAAGTATAATAGAGAGTATAGAGTCATTTAATTCGCCGCTCCTGGAGACAGTCACTGCAGGGCATGCCACAGGACTGACGCTCCGGGAGCAGCTGTATGTTCAGAGAGGGGAGATTGCGGCCCGCAGCGATGAACAGGCACCGCAGGTATCAACAAGAATGAAGGTTCACCTCTTCTGGATGGGAAACGAGCCGATGTCAGGAGACCGCAGTTACGTGCTCAGGCTTGCCACGGCGAGAGTTTCTGCAAGAATCGAGAGGATTCACAGAGTAGTTGACAGCTCCTCCCTTGCTGTCATACAGTCTACTGACAGAATCGGACGGTATCAGATGGCTGAATGTACCATTGTGATGGATCGGGCAATTGCATTTGACACTGTACATACAATGGCGTCGACAGGCAGATTTGTAATTGTCGACAACTACCAGATAAAGGGAGGAGGCATTGTAAAAGAAGCGCTTCCTGATAAGGAAAAGCGGATCCGGGAAAAGGTCCTTCTGAGGAATTACAAATGGGCCCACAGCGCCGTCACCTGCGAAGCAAGGGCAGAAAGGTTCAACCAGATTCCTGCGCTCATCATCATCACCGGGGAAAAGGACTGCGGCAAAAAGCCGCTCGCACGAAAGCTGGAGGAAAGACTCTTTGACAGGGGAAAGCTTGTCTATTTCCTGGGAATTGCCAATATCCTCTACGGGGTCGATGCAGACATAAAGGGGAAGGCACACTCGCACAGGGAGCGCTTTCGAAGGCTTGCCGAGGTGGCACACATACTTCTGGATGCCGGCATGATTGTTATCGTAACGGCAATAAGGCTGAGCCGTGAGGAGCTGGATATAATAAAGACGGTGACCGGACAGGAGTTGATCATCTGGATTGCCGATCAGATACCCGGCGATATCGCTTGTGACCTGCAGATCAGCCCGGGAGAAGTTGTTGACGGTTCTCTTGATGCCATAGAATCGGCGCTCAGGGAAAAAGGAGTCTGCTGAAATGATCCTAAAGCCACGATGAGAGATCTCTGCTGATCAGCTCCTGCAGCATTATTATTTCCTTATGATACAGCCTTTTGAGTAGTTCCCTGCTCCCAGTCGAAATCACCGGTAAAGATGACCTGTCCTTGCATTTCTCAAGGAACTGAGGGTAAAAGGTGTTGTAGTTTTCCAGGGGCCATATGTATCTGAAGAACGGCACAAACATGCTCATACAGCAGAACATTCTATAGAACAGCGCCCTGTTGCATGTGATTCTGCCGGCAGTATTGTACTTGACATTGACTTCTGGAACAAATGTATTGTCTACTTCCAGAAAGCTGAACATATCTTTGAGAACTGTAAGAGGCTCCTTCTCCAGGTCTTCGAGAAGGTAGATCCTGATATTGCTGAAGCTGTCCATGTATGCTTTTACCTGTTTGTAGTAAAAACTCACATCCTGGTAATACCACGCCCATTCATAGTTTTTTTCCTTTCTTCTGCCTTCCTGGCACAGAGCCTCTTCAAAGCTCAGCGTTTCTCTTCCCATTGAAGTAAAATACAGATACTGGGAGAATGCGCGCTCAACAGGATTTCTGAGTATTATCATAATCCTGGTGTCTCCGAGCACTTCTTTTATATAAGGGATGCTTTGCTCGTAATAATACAGATAATCGGGAGAGATGTCCCCTACCGCTGTCTTCATTGGTTTGCTGCTGTACAGGGCTCTGTACTGATCCAGATCTCTGGTGATGGTTCTGTTAAATGCCTCATCGCCCGGTCCAGTATAATCTCTTGTCATCCTGGAGAAGAATCTGCATTCTTTTTTAGGGATATGAATCTGAGGGTGCTGGCTGAGATAATAGAACAACGATGTAGTTCCGCTTCTTGCTGCACCGGGTACTATGAAGTTGGGCAGACAGGTGTTCAATGCAGTCATAGTGCATTTCAACGACAGGAAAACTGATTTCAGCTTCTGAGAGAACTGTGCCAGAGGCGCTCTCTTTCTCTCGTTCTGTTCTATGATATCAGTTTACTGTAAGGAAAATTGGAGGTATTGTAAGCTCAGTGTAAGGTGAATGCTAACAATATGTTACAGGAATTCGTGATCATTTCATCTTCTGCGATTCGACCACAATCTCCCGGAGCAGTGGCAGAGGACTTGATCCGCGCTGCAATAGAATTGTGTGGAACCTTCTGAGGTTGAAATCGCTTCCCTGCTTTTCGGCTGCCATCTTTCTGAGGTTGACGATCTCATCCTCGCCGGCCTTGTAGCTGACGGCCTGTGCAGGCCAGCAGGTGATCCTGTTTACTTCCCGCTCGGAGATATCGGCCTGATTGGGAATGTTTTCATTCCACCATCTGAGAGCCTGATCCCGGGTCCAGCCTTCATAATGAATGCCGACATCCACGACGAGCCGGGCTGACCTGACCAGGTCCCATTCCCTTTTCCAAGGTACTGATAAGGATCGCGGTAACACCCGATGTCTTTTCCCAGGTCCTCTGCATAGGCGGCCCAGCCTTCCGAGAATCCAGGATACCAGAAGAGCGCTCGCACGGCAGGACGATTTCCGGAGATCCTGCTGATCTCCATCTGGTAGTGGTGGCCAGGGATTGCCTCGTGAGTGAAGAGCCATTCCATGCTCCTGCGCAGGAATCGGCCGTTATGGAATGAGTAATAGAATACTCCATCTTGATAGTATCCCGGTGGTGTATCTTTATCAGCGTCCCTTACAGGTCGAATATCGACTCTGCTGATATCTGTCATGTCGAAGTCATTCCCGAGATTTAAAAAGACAGTGGCGCAGAGGTTCTGCAGCATTCTAAATTGCAAAACAAGCGTTGATAGATGATTCCAGAAGTTTTGATAGTGCAATTTATAATGCGCGTTTGTATAGATTGATCCCAAAGGCCCTTTTTTGTTATAATCACCAGGGGGAGCCGTATTAAAGTTCTTATCCTTTAAAGTTCCTGTCCTTTATACTTCATATGCATCTGATACGGGTTTTCATAAAGATGATACCCTTTGGAAGGACATCAAAATCTGAGGAAAGATTATGAATAGATCTATTCGAACTAAAATGATTTCACAGATTCTTCCTGTAGTATTAGTGGTGATGGTTTTTTCAATTATTGTTTCTTCCTTGATGAGTATTGTTACGCAGAGGCAACATATGTATGATGAGATGTTTGAAACCGCTCGCCGTTATGCCAATGAATTTAACGCGCAAATGAAGGCGGATATGGCTGTATCTCAAATGCTGGCTCTTATTATGGAATCTGATACAAGCCTTACAAGGCAAGAGGTTTTGACTATACTTCATAGACTTTTAAGAGAAAAACCGCATGTTATTGGGACATATGTCGGATATGAGCCTAATGCATTCGATGGCAATGATAGCAAATATGTGAATACTCCTGGTTCTGATGCTACGGGGCGTTTTGTGCCATATTGGAATCGGCTTACCGGTGTTGAGTCATTGGACCCGCTGTTGAATATGGATAGTAGCGATTGGTATATTATTCCAAAGCGGACAAAATCCGACGAGATCATAGAGCCGCTTATGTATGAGGGTGTATTGATGACAAGCATTATTTCGCCCATCATTAAAGACGGACGTTTTTTGGGTATTGCTGGCATGGATGTCACGTTGACTAGATTGGATAAGACAGTTCAGAAAATTAAAATATTTAAAACCGGATATGCTTTTTTGGTAAGTAATCATGGTGTTTTTGTTTCATATCCGGACAAAAAGCTTATTGGTACCAAGACGCTTTCTCAACTTGGAAAAGAGATTCGTAATCCTTATTTGGAGAGGATTTCGTCTGATATTAAACAAGGAAAAGAAGGTTATGTTGAACTTGTTGATTCAATTACTAAGAAAAAAGTCGTGATGTTTTACGAGCCTATTCAATTGGGGCAGTGGGGAATGGTTATAGTTGCTCCGATAGATGAAATGTTGTCTGCCACAAAAAAGCTAGAACAAGTTCTTCTATTTATTGGTTTTGCATCTCTCGTGCTTGTGGGTGGGGCCATCGTATGGGTATCAAAGGCTTTATCTGCGCCTATTGTTGCGTTGAGTAAGACAGCAGACAGGGTTGCTGCAGGTGATTTTGAGATTCATGTCCCTGAACAGGAAGGTGAGCTTGGGGTTTTGGCGCTGGCGTTCAACAATATGGTAGAGCGATTACGACAGTCATTTGAATTGGTCAATCAAAAAGTTGACGAATTAGCTGTGGAGGTTTCACATCGCCGGAAAGCCGAAGATGCGTTGCGGCTTAATTATGAACGCACGCAGACACTGCTGCAATTGAATCATATGGCTGGGGCAAATATTTCGGAAATCGAAACATTCGCGTTTGACGCAGCTCTTCGGCTTAGCAAAAGCAAAATTGGTTTTTTAGGGGTTTTGACTGAAGATGAGTCTGTAATAGAGGTGCATGTATGGTCAAAGGATGTGCTTCCGGAGTGCAGTGTAACTACAACTTCGCTTAGGTTTTCTGTTCCTGAAGGCGGTTTATGGGCGGAATCTGTGCGTCAGCGACGAGTAGTTATTGTTAACGATTATACGGCAGCTAATCCTTTAAAGAAAGGTTGTCCTCAGGGGCATATTGTGATGTCCAGAGTTCTGATTGTTCCTGTTATTATTGAAAACCGGATTGTTTTGCTGGCGGGAGTTGGTAATAAGCAAGAGGATTATGATCAAACAGATGTTCAACAACTGACGCTGTTATTGGAAGGTTTGTGGCGACTGATCGAGCGTAAGCGCGTTGAACGTATGTTGCTGCTGAACCGAATGTCTATTGATTCTGCTTGGGATGCTATTGTTTGGGCTACTGAAGATGCGCAGATCTTGTTTTGTAATGATGCTTTGTCGCGATTATTAGGTTATTCGAAAGATGAGTTGCTGAAGATGCGTATTAGTGATTACGATATTATGTTTACGCCGGAAAAATTTGCGGATTTGTGGAAGAAACTCTTGGTAGACAATAGTGCGGTCTTTGAAACGAAAATGCGTTCAAAAGACGGGCTTATTGTTGAAGGCGAAATTACTGCTACGTATGTTTCTTATGAAAATGAAGAGTATCTTTTGTGCTTTTTGCGCGATATTTCTGAACGAAAAGCAGCAGAAAAGCAGATTAAACAGATGAACGCACTCCTTGAGCAGCGTGTTGCTGAGCGTACTGTTCAGTTGGAGGCGGCAAATAAGGAATTGGAGGCGTTTTCGTATTCTGTGTCGCATGATTTGCGCGCACCACTACGGGGAATATCGGGATTTATCCAAGCTCTTATGGAAGATTATGGCGATAAACTTAATTCTAATGGAAATAACATACTCAAGCGTATAAATTCGGCATGTCAGCGGATGGAGCAGCTTATTAATGATATGCTTAGCTTGTCTTGCGTTATGAATAGTGAGATGAATTTTGTTGTAGTTGAATTAAGCGCTTTGGTGGCCAATATTACGCAAGAATTGCATGATACCGAACCACAGCGATGTGCGGAGTTTATAATTGCGTCAGGGGTGGTGGCGCGTGCCGATCAAAATTTAATGCGGATTTTATTTGAAAACCTGCTGGGAAATTCCTGGAAGTTTACCAGTAAACATGCAACTGCTCGGATTGAATTTGGAATGAAAAGTTGTGATGGACAGAATATATATTTTGTTAAAGATGATGGAGCGGGATTTGATATGGCATATGCCGGGAGTTTGTTTAATTCGTTTCGGCGGCTTCATTCGGTCATTGAATTCGAAGGCACAGGAATTGGATTGGCCACTGTCCACCGTATAGTTAAAAGGCACGGCGGCCGTGTGTGGGCAGAAGGTGCAGTTGAACAAGGTGCAACGATTTATTTTACGCTTTCTTAGTAAGCGTCTTTTTAACCACACATCCACCATTGGAGAGCCGCACAGGATAAGCTAATTTGATGATTTCTCCGGGAAAACTACGTTCCATGGCAGCAGTTGGCTCAAAACATCGGGATTCTTTACATCCGCATTGTGAAGAGACCTGAAACGATAGGTAAGATAGTCATAGGAGAGTGTTAAAATCCAGGGGGAGGCATTGCAAGATTTGGTCCCCCAGAGTACATTCAGTATGTGAGCCAGACTTCCTCTTCCTCCTTCATTTATCAGCTCCGCGTTGTCCTGCGTGACATCAGCCCTCTGATTTGGCGCCGTATTCTCCTATCAAGCGACTCAACACTTAAGGATTTGCAAGCCATACTCCAGATTTCTTCTGATTGGTCCGACGAAAGAGTCCGGGGATTGAGGATTGATGAAACTGCAGATGGCGCTACTGAAGCGGAGCACACTGTTATTGAGCCTGTTCTCTCTTCAAAAGAATACCGCAGGCGGTGGAACAGATTTCACGTTTTTCTTTTTCATAATGCGTATGGAATAACAGAGTTGTTATAATAACTGCAACGGCAATCAGATAAACAATATACCTCTTATCGTTTCCCGAATCGTTATTCAAAGGATTTTCCCTCGATGCATAGCCATTTAGCCTATTTCCCCAGAAATTCTCTGAGCATTTTGCACTTGATGTGTCCCGTGGAAAACAAGTCATATTTCGAGAGAATTGAAGAAAAAATCAAAGAGAAGGAAAAGCTCCTGAAAAGAAAGCTCACCACTGAAGAAGAGAGCGAGATAAAGTTCTCCGCCATGCAGGGGCTGTGGATTGACACCGCAAAGGAAGTGGCAAAAGAGCAGGCCCAGGAGTAGAAGCTCATCTGAATTACCATATTTACCTAGCGACCAGTCAGATCCGATTTATTTCCTTGAGATGCCCGTAATTTTCCCGTTCAGAGAATTACAATGGATTAATTCCGGAATAGGTTTGGCGAAAGCTGAACAGGACAGTCCGATACGGGACTTGGAGGGAAAGGCAGTAAGTCATTTCATCTTATTGTGTGGCATAGGATGCATGTGGGCAGTCTAATCTCTTCGCCTGTTAAGCGATATTCCACCAATGGAGATTGTATTATCGTCAAATTCATCTATAACCATGCTGTGTGACCCCTGAGACAGGCTGGCATCGTCATCAATGCTGCTGAAATCACGCCCCATGATGCGTGATGTTATAAAATGTCCACTTACGTCATTCCAGGTCTTTCCTTTCAACTTCTGCTCCTTCCAGTAATTATAGATAGCCATAGTGCCATTCACTATGTTCTTGTCGCCGACAATATCCAGAATAGTGCTAAATCTGTCCCATTCCAGATCTGATTCGTCTGTAAATTCCGACTTCTGCTCCTTCCAGTAATTGAATAGAGCTGCAGCGTTATTCACCCTTTCCTTATCTCCGGCAATATCCAGAATATATTTGAATCTTTTCCATTTATCACTTGTCTGACCTGAAGGGTCCGCTTTCTGCTCCTTCCAGTAGTTATACATAGTGATTGTGCCATTTATTGTATTTTTTTTGCCGATCATCGCCAGGATATATCGGAACCTGTCCCATTCTTCGACTTCCTCACCTGCCTGCTCTGCTTCCTGCTTTTTCCATTGGCAATACAAGGTTACTGCCATCTCTGTTCTGTTTTCGCCACCAATTATGTCCAGAATATTCTTGAATATACCCCATTCTTTTGCTATCTCCTCTGTCCGCTCTGCCCCTGGAGCGAGTGTTCGGTATACTCGAAGTGCCAAACCGTTGTTGGTGAATTTGGAAGGCAAATCTGCCAGTCCCGACTCAGGATCCGATTGTAATCCCCTGTACAATGAATCACGCGATGACTGCAATAATGTTTTTGTCTCTTTTGTCTGAATAACACAGGAAGGCTCGGCATTGGTATTCAGTATGGCAAGACGCTCTGAGCGGGGTAGATTACCAAATTCAAGTTTTCTTAAGCTCTCATTTTTGTTGTCAAGTATTGAAATAAATCTGTCCAGAGCAGCGGCATACTCCTCGTTGCTCACTTCCGTAGATGTCAGACTTGTGTATATCTTAAGAGCGATATCTGGATCCCTGAACCTTTTTATCAGATTTGCGAATCCAGCCGTATGATCACGCGCCAGTCCTTTGATAATGGCGCTCTGTAATTCATTCTTATAGCAATTGCTATTAGTATACATACCTGGGCCGTACAAATGACTACAATCCTCATAGAGGCGAAGACGCGCAGCTCTGGATAGCGGCTCAGTCTGCAGTTTCTCTATAGAATCGGCGAAAACTATTCTACTGTAGGCAGCCTGGATTAACGAAGCGCCTCCGTCGTGCATTCCTGGCCGCTCCTCAGCGCCAAAGATCTTCTTCAGGCGGCCCAGCAGGGCTTTATCCTCACCTCCAGCATTAACCAGCAGATAGAGTGTCGCCAGTTCATGGAGAGACATCTGACTGATATCTTTAAGCTGTAACCCGCTTTCTTCGACTGAATCTGCGAGTTTTGCAATGTATATGCCATAGTCGGGACTTTGCTGCATTGTTGCCAGCCCATCCTGCAATGCAGGAAGGAATGGTGTAATCACCTTATCCAGTTCCTGAACTGAAGATCCCATGCAGAATGTCATTTCAACAAGATCTGTCATGTTCTTCAAAGCGCATTCCGGCGTAAGCTTTCCTGATTTCAGGCGCTCCGCTATTTCTGCGCAGACGTCTCTTCGGTGCACATTCAGCAGCATTTCTACAGATTTGTTTTCCTGTTTCTGTAGCAGATATTTTGACAATATAGACCTTAGACGGCTTTTTTCAGGGTCATCTCCGCAGATGCCTTGAAGAAGAGCGATTACCGTTATGCTGTCTTTATCTATAGATTCAATGCTCTTACAGTCATTTAACGCGCTTTCCAGTTTAGATAACATATGGGTTTTTATTTTTTTATCATTCCCAGCCAGCTCGTACACATCCTGCATCAAAACAGACATGTCTGTTTTTTTAGTAACGGCTGCTATAGAGCCTAGCATGTTAGATGCCTGAGGGTCGCTCAGGATCCTCTCTATCAGCAAAGATGCCGGGGATGCCTTGTTATCTTTAGAGTTTGAATGACACATTTCTTCGTAAAATCCGGCATCAATGGCATTCATTGCCCGCAATACCTTAACTGCCCCACGGAAGTCACTATCCTGCTTGGTTATGGATTGTCCGGCAGTGCCTGAAGGCGTAGCAATCCTAAGCTTCAACATCTCAATATGCTCAGAACCCGGCATCCATTGATGATTTGTAATCTTGTCAGCCAGTGAGTCCCATATTTCGTTACCGAGATATGGTATATCGGTATTCATCAAATCAGACTCTGGAGATTTTGCATCAGATATGGAAGCAAGAGCTCCATCAACAGAAGGCTTCACAGGAGCATTTTTGCCACCTGATGCTTTACCCGCTTTTATCGCAGATGCCCGCTCTGCTCTCTCATGGAAACGGGAACGAAGAAGCTTAAGTGCTGGACTGCCTTTTGAATCTGCTTCTTTTGCTATATCCTTGTAAAGGCTTAACACCTCATCCGGTTGTACAGTTTTTCCTCTGCTTTTAACATCAAGCACCCTGTTTATCAGCTTCTGTGTGGAAGACAGAATAACCAGCGGTCCACAATCAAAGTCTGATTCCACAATATCTGTACCAGAGATTTGGAGAGAACCCATTGAACCATCATCCATAACAAGCAATGTGGGAGGACTTTTCAATGATGGAGTTTCTTCTGTAGAGGCTTTCAATTCCTGCAGAACTCTCCCTGGGACTGTGGGGGCGGTGCCGGACTGCTCATTGGAGGGCTGCTTCCCTTTTTCGGGTAATTTCAGAGAATCTTTGATCTGTATATCAGCTTCCTCGGAGGATGCCTCCAGATGCTCTGCCTTCCCGGATGGCGTAACTTCCTTTAGAAAAGTTCGGAGATCCTGAACTCTTGAAATATCGCCTGAAATGTTCCCCATATAATTCATTAATGTGTCTGTCTCCCGACAAATAAAGTCCACTACACCGTTTTATACTAACATAACACACTGTATAAGTCAAGTAGCAAAAACTCATCAGTAGAATAGAGATAGCGCTCTCCTCTGACATGCAAACCCAACCTGCCAGGTTTGATTTCCTCTATACCTTCAGAATCCTGAATATTGATTCTTAGCTTTTCCCTATTACGGCAATGACCGACTGAGCGCATCTTAACCGTATTATGTCAGTTCGCCGTTTTCTTCTTC
>Ga0302251_1000572_pt1 | contig 32226 bp, 30 predicted proteins | sample AAG_RA_Gln_MG_FD_193534 | JGI IMG/M metagenome (GOLD analysis project Ga0302251, IMG submission 193534) | Enriched activated sludge microbial communities from anaerobic digester in WTTP, New Holstein, Wisconsin, United States - AAG_RA_Gln | ecosystem: Engineered > Bioreactor > Anaerobic >... | reverse complement strand
TTGTCTGTTGTTATATATGAGGGGGTAGGGGTGGACCGCTTCGCGCTGAACCTTGCTGCGCTCGGTTCAGGCTGCGCTGGAATTGGATAAAGACGTGCGCTTTGGGTTGTCTGTTGTTATATATGAGGGGGTAGGGGTGGACCGCTTCGCGCTGAACCTTGCTGCGCTCGGTTCAGGCTGCGCTGGAATTGGATAAAGACGTGCGCTTTGGGTTGTCTGTTGTTATATATGAGAGGGAGGGGTGGACCGCTTCGCGCTGAACCTTGCTGTGCTTGGTTCAGGCTGCGCTGGAATTTAAGATAGATGTACTCTTTGATCAATCGGTTGCTAAAGGTACAATTTTGGTTGCCAGCCGTGCACCTCGCTCCGCCTGTGCCTTGCTGCGCTCGGTTACAGGCTGCGCTTCGGTCGCGGGCTGCGCCCTATACAAAGTCAAATAATTTTGCAAGGTAAAGAGCAAGCTCTCTACCTTGCAAAATCATATGACTTTGTGCACGGCTTAAGCTTTTTGCGAATTATCTGAAAAAAAGGATTGTAGATTGTCGACAATCTGCTATAATGGGTTTATAGACAACAGAAAATTCTCCTTAGCAAAGGGGTCATGCCCAATGGCAGAAGCTATAACTGAATATCAACGGGACAATTTATGTTCCGTTGTCTCCGAATATATCAAAGAACAAATACTTGTTGGGAAGTATAAAGCCGGAGACCATGTACTCGAAGCGACAATTGCGAAAAATCTCGGCATCAGCCGCTCACCGGTTAGAGAAGGGATTAAGGATCTCGAAAAGGAAGGCATTGTCGAGATTGTTCCCAGAAAAGGGACCTATGTCACAACCTTCAGCATCAAGGATGTTCACGAAGTCTTTGATATTCGAATTCTTCACGAATACGACATATTGAGGATCCTGATTCAAGAGCATAAGTTAACCGAATATGATTTTGGGATATTGACCAGTCTGGTAGACCGTATGGTCTACATTGTAAAGAGCGATTTAAGCGATCAGGAAAAGATCATTCAAATCAACAAAATGGATATGGATTTCCACATATACCTATGGAATAAATCTGACAGCAAGCGTCGGATAAAAATTCTGAAAGACATGTTCTTTCAATTAAAAATGGCAATGATGTACGACACAAATGAAACCGGGGATTTAATGCAGACCGCTACAGATCACTATGAGATCATTGAGCATCTCAGAAATGGGGATTTGGAAAAGTGCAAAACGGCATTTCTTAATCACATCAACAGCTATAAACAGGGCAACTTTGAGAATCCCTACTAAGGCTCCCAACTAAAGAGGAGGTCTTCTCCTTTTTAATACAATTGTCGACAATCGACACAAAATCTTACAATTAGAATTTGTCACAATCAGTCACAATCAACTGTATGAAACCACAAAGTCATTAATGTTGTTCAAAAGTAGCAATCAAAGGACGGAGGTTGAAAGAAAAATGAGTAAGACGCTGTATTTCGAAGTATCGGAATATCAGGAAAGACTCAGCCGGACGCAAAAAAGCATGGCTGAGAAAGGTATCGATGCATTAATAGTCACAGATCCCGCCAACATGAATTATCTCTCTGGTTTTGACGGATGGTCCTTCTATGTTCATCAGTGCCTGATCGTGTTCGCGGATCAAAACAAGATCATGTGGGTCGGACGCGGACAGGACGGCAACGCAGCAAGACTGACCACCTGGCTGGAAGAAGAAGATATTCGGGCATACACGGACGACTACGTTCAATCCCTTGTTAAGCATCCAATGGATTTCGTGTCGGATATCCTGAAAGAGAAGGGCTATGACAAAAAAGTCGTCGGAACCGAAATGGATACATATTATTTCACGGCAAAATGTCAGGAGCGGCTGGTGAAAAATTGCCCAACGGCAACTTTCATTGATGCTACTAACCTGGTGAACTGGGTTAAGATTGTAAAATCCGACAACGAAATTGCGTATATGAGAAAAGCTGCACGTATAGCTGAGCGCGTTATGGAGACTGCGTATGACGCCGTGGATATTGGCGTCAGACAGTGTGACGCAGCAGCTAAGGTTTCAGCAGCTCAAGTTTACGGAACGGAAGAATTTGGCGGGGACTACCCTTCCATTATTCCGCTCATGCCGAGCGGCATTCGAACCTCTACACCGCACCTCAGCTGGACAGACGAGCCTTACAAAGACGGTGACACGGTCATTCTCGAGCTCTCCGGTTGTTACAGACGCTACCACTGCCCGCTCGCAAGAACCATGATCCTGGGCAAAGCGCCCCAGACGGTCATTGATCTGGGCAAAGTCGTGGTAGAGGGAATCAACGAAGCCTTAAGTGTCATCAAGCCAGGGATCTATGCTGAAGATGTGGAGCGCGCCTGGGCGAAGAGCATTGCCAAAAGCGGATTCATCAAAGACTCCCGCATTGGATACTCCATGGGACTCAACTACCCGCCTGATTGGGGCGAGCACACTGCCAGCTTAAGACCTGGGGACAAGACTGTGCTTCAACCCAATATGACCTTCCACATGATCCCAGGCATCTGGTTGTCGGATTGCGGCATTGATATCAGCGAATCCTTCCGCGTCACTGAAACCGGCGTTGAGACCTTCACGAACTATCCGAGAAAACTGCTCGTGAAATAATCCAAGAGCGCGGGAACCTCGCGGTTTTGAAAGGAGTGAGACGAGTTGAAGAATATCTTTAAGTTCATCACAAAATTTGAAGAGTTTGTTTTAAGTTATTCAATTTTGCTGATGGCGTTTATCCTCATTGGCAGCGTGTTAAGCAGAACGTTCCTAAACTCCAGCTGGACCTTTGCAGAGGAAGTGGGGCAGAGCTTAACCATCATCGTTACGTTCATGGGTGTCGGGTATTGCGCAAAAAAAGCAAACCACATCACCATGTCAGCCGTTTTCGATCTGCTGAATCCTAAGTTCAAGAAAATTTTCATGATCGTCATCTCAGGTGTTTCAGCAGTCATGATGCTCTACATTGCCTTCATCAGTTATCAGTACACCATGAAGGTTCTGGAGCTCGGCAGGGTTACCCCTTCACTGAGAATACCCATGTATCTGATCATCGCGATTGTACCAATAGGATTCATCCTTGGCGCAATCGAGTACGCCAGAACCTTTATCCTGAATGTGACAAGAAAACAGCTCTATCTCTCCACTGAAGTAGTGCTGGATACGGACCTTAAAATCATCCCGCCTTCAGATGCCAATGCGTGATGAGATTCCCAACTGACTGAATTTGGCTGGCAAGGGTGGCAGTTAAAGATTGCTGCCCAGTCCGGCCAGGGAGGTGTTGACTTGGTACTTTTATTAATGGCCATCATGGTGGCGCTCTTGCTGCTGAATTTTCCAATGCTGCTGACCATGATCGTGGCACCACTGACGATCCTGCTCAATTATTTTCCTAACGTCAATCCAATTTTGGCGATCCAGCAGGTTGTCGCCGGCGTACAGCCCTTCGTCCTGCTCGCAGTTCCAATGTTTATTCTGGCAGCGGACATCATGTCTGCCGGGCAAACCGCAAAACGGCTCCTGGACTTTGTTCAGACCTTTGTCGGCCACATCCATGGCGGCCTGGGCATCACGACCGCTGCAACCTGTACATTGTTTGGCGCTATTTCCGGCTCCACTCAGGCGACGGTTGTCGCCATAGGCAAGCCTATGAGAAACCGGATGCTGGAAAGCGGATATCGCGATTCAGATACCATCGGCCTGATTATTTCATCAGCTATTATCGCGCTTTTAATCCCGCCGAGTATCTCAATGATTATGTACTGCGTCGTCACAGGCGCCTCTGTTGGGGACCTTTTTATAGCAGGCGTCCTCCCGGGATTATTGATTCTCGCCTTTTTCTCGGTCTTCATCTATTTTGATGCCCGAAGAAAAAACATACCCCTAAGCAACAGGCTTACATTAAAAGAGCGTATGGTTTCTTTCAAAAAAGCAATCCTGCCGCTCGGTTTTCCGGTCATTATCTTTGCTGGGATCTACTCTGGGTTTTTCAGTCCGACCGAAGCTTCTGCCATTGCCGTGCTCTATGCGCTGATTTTGGAAATGCTGATTTTCAAAACGATCAAACCAAGTGATTTGCCTAAAATCGCGCTGTCTACAGGTGCCGTCACGGCTTCAGTCTTTATCCTTGTCGCAGCCGGCTCGCTCTTCTCCTGGGCGATTTCATACGCGAGAATTCCGCAGATCATAACTGCTGCTATCCTCGGCGTCGACCCAAGCGCGCTTAGAATCCTTATAACTGTGACTTTCGCTTACTTTATTGGCTGTATGTTCGTTGACTCAATCGTTGTCATCATTATATTGACGCCAATCTTTTTCCCGCTGGCAATGGCTGCTGGAATTCACCCGATCCACCTTGGCATCGTCGTCACACTTCAAGCCGCGATAGGTTCCATTTCACCACCGTTTGGCTGCAACATATTTACCGGTATAGCGATCTTTAACAGGCCATTCCTTGAGGTCATAAAAGGACTTCCGCCTTACATTTTTATGCTGGTGATCATTTCGGTGCTGATCATAGCCTTCCCACAGATTTCGCTGCTGCTGGTGCCTTAAGACCTATCAGACAAGGAGTATGAAGGATGGACACAATCAAACAAGCAGTACTGGCGCTGGAGTCTGAGCTCATTGAGCTCAGACGGGAGTTTCACAGGCATCCGGAGCTGGGTTACCAGGAATTTCGAACCTCGGGCATAGTCAAAGATTACCTCGACGGATTGGGCATTGAGACCCAGGTCGTGACAGGCACCGGAATTGTAGGCCTCTTGAAAGGCACTAAAGACCAAAGCTCTGCCGATGGTCTCACTATCCTGCTCCGCGCCGACATGGACGCTCTGGCGCAAGAGGAAAAAAGCGGCGTCGACTACGCGTCTCAAACGCTTGGCCTGATGCACGCCTGCGGACATGACGGACATACAGCCATGCTGCTGGTTGCGGCGAAGATCCTTTCCGGTTATAAAGACCAACTGAGGGGCAATGTCAAATTCGTCTTCCAGCCTAACGAAGAAGAAGCAGGGGCCCTCAACATGATTGAGGCGGGCGTCCTTGAGAATCCAAAAGTCGATGCAGCTTTCGGTGTTCACCTCTGGACTCCGGTGCCGAGCGGGAAGATTGGCTTATCGAACGGACCGGTCATGGCAGCCACAGAAGAATTTGAACTTGCCATTATTGGACAACCGGGGCATACCTCTACACCACATACGGCAAAAGACCCAATCCTCGCAGCATCGACGATTTTACAGCTGCTGCAAAGTATTCAAACCAGGGAGATCGATCCTTTAGTGCCCATCACCATCATGGTGGGCAAGATCAAAGGTGGCAGCGGTCGGAACATTATTGCGGACCGCGTCGAGTTAGGCGGCACGATCCGATTCATGTTCGCAAATGAACCTGTCGAAAAAAAGATCTTGCTGGAGAAGTTCGAACGACTCATTAAAGGTGTATGTGAGGCTCAGGACGTGGGCTATGAACTGAAGTACATTCCGAGCAATCCCACACTGATGAATGATGAGCGCATGGTTCAAGTGTTGAGGGAGGCGGTGGTCGAAACCATCGGAGGATCTGAGGGCATTATTGAGCATCGCTGCATGGCAGGTGAGGATTTCGCAGAATTCACCCAGAAAGTACCCAGCGCGTTTTATTTCCTGGGAACAGGCAATCCAGAGGTGGGCAGCCACTATCCGCACCACCATACCTGCTTCAACATTGATGAAAGCACACTCAAAACCGGCGTGGAGATTCACGTCAGAACTGTTATGAATATGCTGAAGTAACCCACTGTACCAACAGCGGGCGGGCTGAGCGGCAAAGGCAAAAGCGAATGCGAGCCCAGAAGCTGAGGTCATACACTATGTTCAAGAGATTAAGGGAGGATTCATTGTGAAGAAGCTTATTACATTGTTAATGCTGATTGTACTCGTAGGCGCTGCGGCTATTGGCTGCGGACAGCAACCTGCGGAGGCCCCTGCGGCAACCGGTGAAGAGACTTACAGCTGGCGTTTTGCCCATGAGGAAATCGACGGCAGCGTTCAGGACCTGTATGTCAAGAAGTTCAAGGAAGTCATTGAAGAAAAGTCCGGCGGCAAGATCAACATTGAAATTTACCCTGTAGGTCAGATTGGCGATGCGCTCCAACAGGCTGAGATTCTTCAGAATGGCGGTATTGAGTTCGCGATTGTATCTCCGGGCAATACAGGTACAGTCGTTCCTGAGAACCAATTATTTTCTCTCCACTTCCTCTTCTCGGATGATATGGACAAGAACGCTGAAATCTTCAAGAACAGCGTGGCTTTAAACGAAATGCTCAGCGCTAAATATCTTGAAAAGAACATTCAAGTTCTGGCTTATTGGACAGAAGGCGCAATGCAGTGGACTTCCAACAAGCCTGTAACAACACCGGCAGAATGGAAGGGCATGAAAATGCGTACCATGCAGTCCCCTATGATTGTGGCTGCGTACGAAGCTTACGGTGCGAACCCTACGCCGGTGCCTTACATGGAAGTATACTCCGGTCTCCAGCTCAATATGATCGAAGGTCAGGAGAACCCACTCTTCGCGATTGAAGAAATGAAGTTCTACGAAGTTCAGAAGTACCTCACACTTGCCAGCTCCAACCTGTTCATGACTACAACGGCAACAAATCCTGACTTCTTCAATGGCCTGCCTGCTGATATTCAGCAAATGGTACTCGATACAATTGATGAGCTTCGTCCTTACTCCTTTGAAATTCAGGCAGACCTCAATGGTGCAGCCCTCGACAAAATCAAAGCAGCGAGCGATATCGAAATTGTCGAACTTACACCTGAACAGCGCAAGGCTTTCCAGGCTGCCAGTGTTGCCGCTTATGACCGGTATGCGGAAGTCGTCGGTGCTGATGGCAAAGCGATCCTGGATAAATTGATCGAAGAAGTTGCAGAGATGACGAAGTAATAGAATTAAACATTGTGGCAAATGTAAATGATTTTTAGTGTATGGTGTGTAGATGTGCGTAATCTTTGGATCACCACATAACAGTCTCATTGGATTGGAATAGATACCTAAAATAGGATGTGCCTGGAGTTCGGCGCTCCAGGCACATTTCAGTTTTAGTTAATACCTGATACTTTAATGATCGTTGTAGGCAGTCCCAGTCAATTAAAAGAACGTCGACAACCTCAGAGTATCACAAGCGAAATGTGCGTGTGATACTATTTATCCCACTAAAGGAGGATGGAAATGGTAATTTTTCCAGAAGCTAAAATCCTGGAGATCGATCTCACATCCGGAACCATCAATCGAAAAACCCTTCCAGGCGAAATCTACCGTTTGTATCCAGGCGGCTCTGCTCTTGGGCTCTACCTGATGATGCAGGATTACATACCAGGCACGGAAGCACTCGATCCAGGCAATGTACTCGTTTTCAGCGTCTCACCTCTGACGGGGCTGCCAATCAGTGGCATCAGCAGAATGAACGTCACCGCCAGAAGCCCTCTCACCGGTACTGCAGGAGACAGCCAATCCGGAGGCTTCATAGCCTCTTATCTGAAGATGAACGGCTGGGATGCCGTCGTCTTCAAGGGCAAATCTAAAAAGCCGGTCTATCTCGTGATTGATGGCAGCAAAGCCGAGTTGAAGGATGCTTCCCACCTGTGGGGCAAAGTGACCGGTGAGGTGGAGTCTGCCATTCAGGAAGAAATTGGAGACAAGAATATTGAAGTCGCTCAAATTGGCCCGGCGGGCGAGAATCTCGTCAAGTATGCCTGTATCATCAACAAATGCAGCAGAGCCAACGGCCGTAACGGCATGGGGGCCGTCATGGGCTCCAAGAATCTGAAAGCCATGGTCGTCAAAAAAGGCCGGCCTATGGTTGCAGCGGACTCAGAAGCTTTCATGGCTCTGGCGCGGAGCTCTCGTAAACTGCTGGAAGAAAATGAAGGCGTGGCGGGATTGGGTCTGAATGGCACAGATGGCGATCTTGAAGGCTTCAGCGACTCTGGTTTCCTGCCGACGCGCAACTGGAAAACAGGGTACTTCCCTGAAGGTGCCAACAATATTACCGGCACGACTATGTATGAGACCGTTCTTAAAGAGCGTGACACTTGCTATGCCTGCGCGGTTCGCTGCAAACGCGTGGTTGAAATTCCAGGCCGGGTGGATCCTGTCTACGGCGGACCTGAGTATGAAACCTGCGCAGCCCTGGGCTCCTACTGTGGCGTTACAGACTTGGCAGATGTATGCGAAGCCAATATGCTCTGCAATATGTATGGGCTGGATACTATCTCCTGCGGCGCGACGATTTCCTTTGCCATGGAGTGCTTTGAGGAAGGGCTGTTGTCTTCAGAGCAGGCGGAAGGCCTGGAGCTGAAGTTTGGAAACGGTGCAGCGGTCAATGCGCTGGTCAAGAAAATTGCTCTGCGAGAAGGCCTGGGAGATTTGCTTGCAGAAGGCAGTGCCCGTGCGGCTGAGAAGATTGGCGGCGGGTCTGAAAAGTTCAGCATGTCTGTCAAGAAGCAGGAACTCCCGGCCCATATGCCGCAGTATAAACCTGCTGTAGGCTTGGTTTATGCCGTCAATCCATTTGGTGCAGATCACCAATCCAGTGAGCATGACGTTTTCCTGGTTATGCCGCCAGACAGCCGTGAACGCGAGCGTCTCAGCAAGCTGGGAATTTGGAAGGGTTACGATAATCCTTACGAACTGGACGCTGAAAAAGTTCGCTTTGCGCTGGATACTCAAAAGTATTTTTCTGTGCTGGACTCCTTGAGCCTTTGTCAGTTTGTCTGGGGTCCGTCCTGGGAACTGTATGGTCCTGATGAATTATTGGAACTCTGTCGTTCAGGCATCGGCTGGGAGACTTCTCTTTATGAATTGATGATGGCCGGCGAGCGCCGGATCAACATGATGCGCCAGTTTAATGCGCGCGAAGGTTTTACCTCAGCAGAGGATACACTTCCGGCACGTCTCTTTGAACCTTTTGCCGATGGTCCCTCAAAAGGCATTCACGTCGACCGTGACGCTTTTGAGGCCGGGAAGAAGCTGTATTATGAAATGGCAGGATGGGATCCTGAAACAGGCAATCCGACAGCTGCAACTTTGAAGAAGTTGTCGCTGGATTGGCTGTTATAAACAACAATTTCAAATGACACAGAGGAGGGACAGGCTATGGGTGAAACAAAGAGAATCAACATTACGCTGAATCATAAGCCGTGCGAGGTCGAAGCGGGCATGACCATCAGCGAACTCTTGAGTTTAAAAGGTTACCCAAAGTCTGTCGCCGTCTTTGTCAACAAAACGCCGCTTCTCATGAAGGCATATCCAATTTATGAGTTGAAGGAAGCGGATACAGTGACTGTTTTCAGGCCTCTTGGGGGCGGCTAGGTCGAGGGTGCGCAAAGGTGACCATCGGCATAATCACTCTGGAACGCTTGAAAACGAAGCGCTGGAAAATAAGGAGGAAATATTATGTTCAAATCCCTTGGAGATTTGGACGCGTTATTGAAGCAGCACGATGACTACCGAAGCAACTGCTTGAATCTGATCGCGTCTGAAAATTACACCAGCATGAAAGTGCGCAGTTATCTGGACAACGATTTTGGCAACCGCTATGGGTGCTACGCAACGCTTAATCCATCTGTGCGTGATTACACAGGAAATAGGTATATCAATGATTTCGAAATACAGACTCATGAGTTGATGAAAGAGGTTTTTCACGGAGAGTACGTGGACCTGAGACCAATTGGCGGGCACATGGCCGGGATGTCTGTGGTGCTGGCACTGCTGGATCCAGGGGATCTGGTCATTGAGGTCAGCCTGGAAAACTGGGGCCATGGTCTTGTGGGTCCTATGTGCCAAGTGAGTCATTTCAATAAGACGATTAACGTTAAATATATGGCTTTTGATGAGAACCGGGCGGTGGATAACGCGAAACTTGAAGCGCAGATCCGTGCCGAAAAGCCGAAGCTCGTCATCTTTGGCGGATCTGGGACGCTCTTTCCGGAGCCGGTGCGACAGTTCAGGGCACTTGCGGATGAGTTGGGCTTCTATATTGCTTACGATGCTTCCCATGTTACGGGCTTGATCGCCGGCGGTGTGTTCCCGAACCCTTTGGATGAAGGCGCGGATATTATGTTTGGAAGTACCCACAAATCCTTCCCTGGTCCGCAAGGTGGGTTTGTGACTTCCAACAACCGGGAATTAATGAAGAAAGTTGGGGAGACGTTGTCGCCGTCTTTAGTGACGAGCCATCACCTCTTCAGAATTCCGGCGCTGGCTGCATCCCTGCTGGAGATGAAGAGCTTCGGTCCTGCTTATGCTAAGCAAATTGTGGCGAATTCAAAAGCTTTGGCGGTGGCACTTGAAAAGGTAGGATTCAATGTCCTTGGCAAGAACCGGGGATTCTCCGAGTCGCACATTATTTTGGTTGACGCGGGTGCTCAGGTGCAGGTTGGTCCGGCCAAGCATCTGGAGCAGGCAAATATACTTTGTTCAGATGATTTTTCGGGTGCGAGCCCGGAAATCCGGATTGGCACCTCTGAAATCACTCGCCGTGGTATGAAGGAAGGCGATATGGATCAGATCGCTCAACTCATTTACAGGTCGCTGATCCTTAAAGAGGATGCGGCTGTGATTTCAAAAGACGTTGAAGCCTTAGTTTCGAAATTCCAAGGGGTCGCGTTTGCGTTTTAAGTTAGTGACGCGGACGGTAACGATTCTGTAATATTATGGACCAGGTACGGAACTGATTGAAGTACCTGACTTCAAACGCATCTTTGTACCTGACCTCAATATCAGTGAGAAAGTTCCCTGATCTAGATGATTTTAATGTTCACCTCACACTATCAGACGTGCACCTCGCTTCGCTGCGCTTCGCTTCGGTCACGGGCTGCGCCCTATATAAACAAAGGTGACAACGTGAGTCCGAAAGCAAGCTTTCTCCTCCTGATGATTTTAATGTTCACCTCACACTATCAGACGTGCACCTCGCTTCGCTGCGCTTCGCTTCGGTCACGCCCTTGCTTCGCTCGGTTATAGCTGCGCCCTATATAAGGGAGGGTGATTCCATTCATCCGAGAGCTAGCTCTCTTCTGAACGAAACCACCCTCTCTTATGCACGTCTGTTAGCCTACGCGGAGTTCCCCCTCCATCTGCCAAAAGGTCCGGCCTGCTGCGCTTTCAAATCGCGCAGCGACGCACCTTTTGGCCTTTTCTTTTTGAATTCCTTCAAAAAATTGCCTATTTTTCACGATACCCCGAGGCCTCACCGCCTTTTCCTTTATTTCACCCCTATTCTATGTTAAGATAGGTTAACAAAAAATCATGAAATGATTTCAATTTCAGAAGATTTAATTAATCAGCGAGGTGACAACCATGAATTATGTCTTTGTATCACCGTATTTTCCATCCAATTTTAAATATTTTGCGATCCGCCTGAAAGAAGAGGGGGTCAATGTCCTTGGTGTCGGCTCTGAGCCCTACGACAAGCTGGACCCAGAGCTCAAAGACGCTATGACCGAATACTACAAAGTAGACAACATGGAAGACTATAATCAAATGCTCGAAGCTTGTGGGTTCTTTACTTACAAATACGGCAAAATTGACAGGATCGAGTCCCATAATGAATACTGGCTTGAGCAGGACGCCCGGCTCCGCACGGACTTCAACGTCTTTGGCTTTAAGATTGAGGACATGGCCAATGTCAAATTTAAGTCCAAAATGAAGGAAGTCTTCAGAAGCGCCGGCGTTCCGGTTGCCCGGGGAAAAGTCATCACAACACCTGAGGAAGCCAAAGCCCTAATCAAGGAAACCGGCTATCCCGTCTGTGCCAAGCCGGACAATGGCGTCGGCGCCGCCAATACTTACAAAATCAAGAATGACGCCGACCTGGACAGGTTCTTCGAAACCAAGCCGGACACGGACTATATCATGGAAGAATTTATTGAAGGAGAGATCCACACCTTCGACGGCCTCGTCGACCGCAGCGGCGACGTCGTCTTCATGAACTCCTTCATCTTTGACAAAGGCGTCATGGAAACCGTCAACGACCAGCTGGACATGTTTTACTATAACCAGCGTGAAATCCCCGAGGACCTCAAAGAACTCGGCCTCGCTGCCGTGAAAGCCTTCAGCCTGAGAGAACGCTTCTTCCACATTGAGTTCTTCCGCCAGAAGGATCAAAAACTCATTGGTCTCGAAGTCAACGTCAGACCACCGGGGGGGCTCTCCATGGACATGTTCAACTTCTCCAACGACATGGACTTCTACAGCCAGTACGCGAAGCTTGTGGCCGGTCATCCCATCGAGATCGACGCCGAGCGCCCGTACTACTGCGCTTACGTAGGCCTCAAGCACCGCGGCCTGATCCGCCACAGCCATTCCACAGGGGATTCGCTGGACAAATACGGCGACCTGGTCGTCCACCACGGTCCAATTGCATCGATCTTCGCCGCGGCCATAGGCGACTATGCCATTGTCATCCGCTCGCCGGAGCTCGAGCCCCTCAAGGAAGCCAGCCGCTTCATCATGGCCCGGGAGAACGCCTAGAACAGATGTAAACGGCAACATCCAAATTCAATTCAACCAAAGACATAAAAATTCTGCCGATGGTGACCCACCCCAAACACTGCATCAGGGTGTGCGTGACATGACCATCGGCAGGGATTTTAAGGAGGACGTCCGACATGCAAGTCGATTATCATCAATTCTACAGCTCGCGCCTGGGGCGCTACATGGAATTCAAAAGTTACGGCCACGCCGGCAAACCCATGATCGTGTTCCCGTCCAGTGGCGGACGCTTCTACGAATACGAGGACTTCAAAATGATCGAGGCAATTGCGCCCTTCATTGAAAACGGGCTGATCCGAGTCTACACCCCGGACAGCATTGACGCCGAAACCTGGCTGAGCAAGTTCGGGTGGCCCGGCGACCGTGCTCGTCATCACAACGCCTATGACGCTTACATCATTGAGGAGCTGGTGCCCTTTATCCGACATCACGCCAACTGGAAGGGCGGCATGATCGCCACCGGATGCAGCATGGGCGGCTACCACAGCGTCAACTTTTACTTCCGTCACCCTGATGTCTTCGACACGGTCATTGCCCTCAGCGGGATCTATGACGCACGCTTCTTCGTAGGCGAGAATATTGGCGACTACGACGTCTATATCAACTCACCGGTAGACTACCTGAAAAATATGGAAGACAATCACTATCTGGAGGCTTACAGACGGGGCAATATCATCATCTGCACCGGCCTCGGCCTGTGGGAAGAGGACACCATCCGCGACACCAGGGCTATGGAAGCGGTCTTGAAAGCGAAAAGCATTCCGGCATGGATCGATTACTGGGGCTATGACGTGGATCACGACTGGCCTTGGTGGCGGGTCCAGATGCCGCATTTCCTGGGTAAACTGCAGGAACAGGGGAAATTGAGATAGAAATGAAACGGGAATCAGAAGGCCAATATGCGTCTTCAGATCCCCGTTTTTTTTCTTTTTATTAGGCTTGGGAGACCAGAAGCGGACAAAGATCATTTTCTCCAAAAACACTCGTATCTGATGGTTTTCACTTCACTCCAACGGGGTAATAACTCATTGACTGGGATCGTGTGACAGTATGTTGTTTGTGGTATGCCACTATCAGGCATGAGGTTTCCGGAATGGAGGAAGTTATATGTATTATGGAATCGAGTTGTTCGAAACAGCCGCTCAACCTGTACTGTCTCAGCGTCACGTGACCTCTGTGGACCAGCTTCCGGTGGTGATTGGAAAAGCTTATGAAGCCGTCTTCAGCTACCTCTATGAGCGCGGCGAGCAGCCTGCGGACATGCCGTTCGTCGCTTACTACAACATGGATATGAACGCCCTGGACGTAGAAATTGGCGTCCCGGTTTCCCGTGTGTTTGACGGCACCCCGGAGATCCTGTCCGGTGAGATTCCGGCAGGAAGGAAAGTTGAAGGCATGTATCAGGGGCCATACGCAGGCATGACCGCCATCTATGACGCCTTGAATCAGTGGATGGCCGAGCGGGCCATTGAGCCGACCGGCGTTGTCTACGAATTCTATTACAACAGCCCGGAGGAAGTGCCTGAGAGTGAGCTGCTGACCAAAGTGGTCTTTTTGGTCAAGTAACCATTTCCAAGGGATTTTAGCCGATGGTCACAGGACCAGCAACGCTCGTCCACGTAACACCGCTTATCCTCAAAACACCACTCGGCTATCAAGTCTCCAACAAAAACTATTAAGGTGGTGAACTCCCTCTTGAGATATCAACATTGCCCCAAATGCGGCGGGTACCTGTCCCTGGAGGAAACACAGGATGTCAACCGGCCTAAATGCACCTCCTGCGGCTTTGTTTTTTTCCAGAACCCTGCAGTCGGCGTCGCCGCCATTCTGATCCGGGACCGCAAGGTCCTTCTGGGCCGGCGCATTGGCAGTTACAGCGGGACGTGGTGTATTCCCTGCGGTTATGTGGAATATACCGAGGATGTCCGGGATGCCCTAATCCGTGAAATGAAAGAGGAGACAGGGCTGGACTTTGAACTGGGTGACATCTTCGCGGTGCATTCCAATTTTCACAATCCGGCCCAGCACACTGTAGGCCTGTGGTTCCTGGCGCAGGCTGAAGGTGACCCAATCCCACTCGATGACTTGGATCAAATCGGATTCTTTACTTACGAAGATTTGGAATCCGCAGATATGGTCCTGGCTTTCCCGACGGACGGTCTGGTGCTGAAGTCCCTGAAGGACAAGGATTTAATAGATTAATCATGGACGCATATGCGAAAGGAGCAGGTGATTGATTTGGATTTAGGACTCAAGAACAAAACGGCCATTGTGCTGGCCTCAAGTGATGGCCTCGGTAAAGCCATAGCCACAGAATTTGCCATGGAGGGCGCCAATGTCATGCTGTTCAGCTCATCAGAAGTCAAGCTGAAAGCGGCAGCGGATGAAATTGAGATTCTAAGCGGGCGCCGTCCACTGTACTGTGTGGGTGATTTGAGAAAACCTGAGGACCTCTCGCACCTGGTGGATGAAACCGTCAAAACCTATGGCTCCATTTACGCGCTGGTCAACAACGCAGGCGGACCACCGGCCGGCACCTTTGAGCAGTTTGAGGATGATGTCTGGCAGAGTGCCTTTGAGCTGACGCTTTTGTCCTATGTCCGGATGATCCGTCTGGTGCTGCCGCACATGAAAGTCGGCGGAGGTGGGCGTATTCTGAATTCCACCTCCTCGTCCGTGAAACAGGTTCTGGAAAACCTGATCCTGTCCAACACTTTCAGAAATGGTGTGGTGGGTCTTTCCAAGAGCCTCTCCCAGGAACTGGGTCCCGATGGGATCCTCGTCAACGTCATAGGCCCTGGCCGCATTGGCACTTCGAGAATCACCTATCTCGACCAGATCAGGGCAGACCGAATGAACGTGTCCGTGGAAGAGATTGAGAGAGAAACCTTCAAGAACATTCCGCTGGGTCGCTATGGAAAGCCGTCGGAGTATGGTAAGTTGGCCGTATTCCTGTGCTCGGAGGCCAATACCTACATCACCGGACAAACGGTGCTGGTGGATGGCGGATTGACGAAGGCACTGTAAATTAGGGAGATGGAAGAGGGGTGGCAATAGATACTTGCCGCTGACACCCGCTTCCAACACCCGCTTCCACATCAGGCAACCTGATTCACTCATACAAAAAAGCAAAAATCCCCGTAGTGCCCTGGGCACCACGGGGATTTTTTGGAGGAAAATCGATGTTTTTCCGGATTAAACTTTTACGTTAGTGGGCTTAAGCGCGGCCTTTTTTAATCCAGCCGGCAGTCTCGATGAGTCGCTTTGTTTGGTGGGCGACTGCATCCTTAACGTCCTCAACCGGTTTGCCATCCTGGCCTTGTGTGACGGAGGTGCCGTAAGGGTTGCCGCCGGCTTTGAAGATGGAAGCATCTGTATAACCAGGTGCGACAATGATTGCGCCCCAGTGCATCATGGAAGTGTAAAGGGAGAGAATCGTAGCTTCCTGACCGCCATGTGGGTTCTGAGCGGAGGACATAGCGCTGACTGCCTTGTTGGCCAGCTTGCCTTGTGCCCAAAGGCCGCCCTGGATGTCAATGAAGTTCTTCATTTGCGATGCCATGTTGCCAAAGCGGGTTGGGACGCTGAAGAGGATAGCATCGGCCCAATCAAGGTCGTCTGAGGATGCTTCCGGGATATGCTTTGTCGCTTCAACGTTGGCTCTCCATGCTGGGTTGCCATCAATGGCGACTTCTGGAGCCAACTCTTTAGCTCTTACTAATCTGACTTCTGCGCCTGTGCCTTGCGCTGCTTCCTTTGCCCACTGGGCGAGCTGGTAGTTGATTCCTGTTGCGCTATAATAGACGATTGCTAATTTGACGTTTGACATTTGAAATACCCCTTTCAAGTGGTTGTTTTTATTTTAATGATGTTTTGTATTTGATAACTGTTCTCATTATAACATAGATATTACTAATTGGAAGTACTTTTTTAAAAATATTTTTAATTAGTAGTAATTTGTGGTGAGTTTCTAATGTTTTGGTGAAAGTCAGCCGGTATTTGAGAAATGTTATTAGAAACTTCCCATAATAATAGCAGAACTTCTCGTTTTTGTGGAATTCTTGTCAAAGGGGTTTACCTGATGAGCATCCTGTTTTATAATGAATGAGACAAATGTGTTATGTATGCACGGCGCGGTGATTCAGATGTGGAGGGACTTGAATGAGTATATTTGAAATTGTGATGTTGACATGCTTTGGGTTTGCATGGCCAATTTCCATACATAAATCCTGGACAAGCAAGAGCACGGGCGGTAAAAGTCCGGTGTTCTCCTATGTAATAATTGTTGGCTATCTGAGTGGGCTGACTCATAAGTGGCTTAACAGCAGGGATCTCGTTATGGTGCTGTATGCCATCAATATGGTCATGGTAACTATTGACCTTCTGATCTATTACAGGAATAAGAGGTTGGAGGCGGCTGCGACCATCGGCAAAGGTCTTGAAACGGCAAAGTTGAATGGGTAGCTTTTAGAGCGGATGATTAACGGGAAGAAGGCGTGAAACGGCGGTGGCTGTGGACGCCGGCTTCCCGTTTTTGTTTGTGGGAAGGTGAGATGCGGTGGTAAAGGCGCTTCGAGCTGGATTTGAGTTAGTTATTGGGAAATAAAAAAGCTCCATGGCGTGAGGCCTGGAGCTTTGTGGGTTTTTGGGTTTGGTTTTAGGATGCAATGAAGTGATCGTAACCGAGCCAGGTTTTGACATCATACAGATGGTAGTCAAAAGGGAGATCGTCTATGACAAGTTTAGCCAGGTGGTTATCTCCGGCGCTGATTTTAGAGACAAGGAGGTCGTAGGCGTCGGTGGTGAAGATGCCTTTTGCTGGGTCGGTTGCGCCAGCAGCAGCAGAAGCGTCAACGATGGTGACGCAGGTGCCGTTTGAGTCACAGTGAATGGAGATGTTTCCGGTGTCTGAGCATGAAATGCTGCCAAGGACGTTAGCGGTCTTGCCCTCAAAGTTGCCGTTGATGACCATGCCATTATTGAGTACGATGTAGCCTTTCATACTTATCCCTCCGTTGAATATATATACAATCAATGTGATATTTAATCTTTATCTGTTATAAATAATAGCATATATCAATAAATAGTCAACCCTTTTTGATAAGGTTTTTGTATTGGATTCACATGGACTGTGAGGTTGAAGGCGGGGAATGGGCAATGGCATGAGCTTCGGGGCTGGAACTGGAGGTGAATTTTGGAAAATAAAATACCGCTGATTCTTTGGATGTGAATCATGCGGTATTCGGGATAAGTAATATTGGGATTAGGGGTGGACTATTTCATTGCCACGGCGCCATGCGGACAGACAGCGACGCATTTCTTGCAGCCTATGCAAAGGGCGGCGTCTATGACGGGATGTTCTGCTTTCAGAAATTTTCTTTTTTGAGTGACAGCGCCGGTCGGGCAGACGCGTTTGACGGGGCAGAATGGAGATTGATCGCATTTATTTTTGATTATAAAGGCTTTTTTCAAGTGAGGCAGCTCCTTTCGATACCCCCTACCGTAGGGGGTTGCTATAAACACTATACTTGATCTGGTGGATGGTGTCAATGAGGGATAGGGGGTTGTTTGGATGAAGTTAAAGGAAAATGAAAAGCGCAAGATGAACGTCATCGCAAGGGGATGCGCATAAGTGTGAATATTTTATATTCATGCAAAAGCTCTGGCACCGTTTTTGAGTTGGTGACAGGCACTGAAATGGTTTTTGTCCGCGTCCCCAAAGTTGAAGTTGTCCGCGAGGGTTATGTCCCCTTGCTCACGAGCTAAATTGTGATAATAGCTGAACCCACTGCTTGAATGACCTGCCGGATCGTGAGACAATGGAAAAAACCTTAGAAATTGTGATCTTGGAGGCTAAATATGAACATTCAAATTTTCGGGAAGTCAAAATGTTTTGATACGAAAAAAGCAGAGCGGTATTTCAAAGAGAGGGGCATTAAGTTTCAAAAGATAGATCTGCTGGACAAAGGACTCAGCAAAGGGGAACTGAACAGCGTCGTCTCAGCAGTGGGCCTCAATGCGTTATTTGACATGGAATCGCCACTTTACAAAGAGCTCAATCTGGATCGTATTGGCGGACATGAGCTGCGGGCAGAGATTCTGCTGAACCATCCCAAACTCTTTAAGACACCAATAGTGCGAAATGGCAAGCAAGCGACGCTTGGGTATTGTCCCGAGGTTTGGAAGACTTGGGTGTAAGGCTGTCATGTCAGTCATGCAATTGAGTATTGACTCAGTCGATTAATCTATTGAACAGGAGGTCACTTATGAACGCATCCTGCTCCTCTGAATGGCTAAATCATTTCCTAAAAGAACGCGGCGGGGTCATGACCATCTCCATGCGCCTTACCACCCATGGCTGATGAGCAGCTTTTGTCTGTCCTGCAGGTCTTGCAGGCAAACCGGATGATGATGTTGGGTATCGTACAGTAAATGTAAACAGTGAATTTATATTTTTTATTGAAGAAAATATTATGGCTGAAAAACTAAAGGATCACCGACTCGGTTTTTACATTGAAGGTTATGGTCGATTCGAGCTGGACTTTGAGGCCAATGGTTAATATGAGGTTTAAGAGTTCGATCGTTAAACATGTTTTGGCAGCGGGGCTTCTGTATGGTTCGAACACCCTTATTTTCCCAAAAAATATTGTACGCATAACCCGCGTCAAGCCGTTGACTTCACTTTTGTTTGGGGTATAATGAGGCTATACAATTACATAAGCAGATCATCTCCGAAATGGCAAACCGGCTTAAAGGCCGGGACGCAAAGTGACGGACCTAAAGCATCTGAAAGGATGCCATGGTGGCCGCACCGCCGAAGGATGACTTCACAGGCACAAGCAACGTTCCTGGAGCATGATTCTGCAATTCCAAACCAAAGGGAGGAAGACAGATGAAACGCAACAGGAGTAAGGGGTTAGTGCTTTTTTTGATGCTTGTTTTAGTTCTCACCATGAGCGTCATGCCGTCCGCAGCCGCAAAGCCTGAAAAAGAAGTAAAGGTTAAGCCGATGGTCACAGAACAAACCAAACGAGTGAAGGTAGTTCGGGATGAGGCGTGGAAAGCTGCGAAAGATGCTGCAGAGGTGCTTAAAGAACAATTGGAAGTTTCTAAGGATACTCTCGAATTAGAATATGAGGCACTGGTGGCGGCGGGAGATACAGAAGGCGCACTGGCTAAAGCCGCAGAGCTGGCAACTGCTAAAGCGAGTTTCGCAGCAGCCAAAGCTGCACTCAAGAGTGTCATCAAAAATGGCTATACACAGGAAGAGCTCACTACAATCGATGCAATTGGCGTAGCGCTCGTCCAAGCGGATTCAACTATTCAAGTTCTTCCGGTCGAAAATATCATTGTCAAAGGCAAACACCTTGGTTTTGATACGCCGCCTGTCATTAAATCCGGGCGCACTTTAGTGCCGGTGAGGGCACTGGTCCAGGCTTTTGGTGCTGAAGTTAAATGGAATCCGGTCGATCAAACAGTGACTATTACAAAAGGTGACCAGAGGATTGTTCTGACACTTGGAGAAACAGAAGTCGTTGTCAATGATGGTACTATTCAACTTGACGTTCCCGCTCAAGCCATGAACGGCAGAACCGTAGTCCCACTCAGATTTATTGCAGAGCAAATGGGTTTTAAAGTGGATTATGAGGATGGGGACATCACGATAGAAGAAGTCGAAGTGGATCAAACGGTTCAAATGACTGAAACGACTGTAGAGTCTGATGTGCCTGAAGAAGCAGATGATAACGCTGTGGCAGAAGAAACAGAATCAACTGAAACAGAGGAATAGTTTCAGGCTGATCATTAATTGAATAGAATACCTGCTGAAATAGTGAAGAGCGGTTGTCAAGGGATCCTAATCCACCTTGCCAACCGCTCTTTTTCACTTCCCGTACCTGACACCCAAAATGAAGATGATGAAGATGTTTTTGATGAAATTCAGCAATAGCAGACTTGTCAAAAAAATTAAACGTCAGCGTTCCGAAAATCGTGCCAGGTACGGTTAAAACACAATAAGAAAAAGAATAGCGGGTGCCACGGGATCTTCACCTTGGCACCCGCTATTCTTCTTCAACCAAAAGTGAAACGGGTTTACCCATTTCACTTACCTTTTCAATTTCTTCTTCACAAACCTTTACCTCGCCGACTTAACCTCTGTCCAAACTCTGTTATAAGCCTCAATGAAATCCCCTAAATCCAGCAGGACTTCGAGATTGGCTAGATCCGCATCATCCGGATAGGCAGTTTTGTCTCCGGAAATCTCAGGGTCCAGAAGGGCTAAGGTTTCTTTATTAGGCGTAGAATAACCAATGTACTCCGCGTTTCTCTGCCCAATCTCCGGACGGCTGAGGAAATCAATGAATTTATGGGCCATTTCAACATTCTGAGCGCCCTTAGGGATGACAATGTTGTCAAACCAGAGGTTGCTGCCTTCTTTAGGTATAACATAAGCCAGATCCTCGTTCTCTGAGATCATATAGACCGCGTCGCCGGACCAGCAGAAAGCTATGGCTGCCTCGCCGCCTATCATCATGTCCTTCAAATTGTCGCCGGCATAGGCCAGGACCAGCGGTTTCTGCTCAATCAGCGCAGCCTTCGCGGCCTCCAGTTCCTCCAGGCTCTTGGTGTTGATGGAGTAGCCGAGCTTTTTCAGCGCCACCGCAATGGAATCCCTCTGGCTGTCCAGCATCAGGATTTGCTTTTCGTATTTAGGATCCCAAAGGGCGTTCCAGCTGTCGATTTCCTCATCTATCATGGAGGTATTGTAAATAATGCCTACAGTCCCCCACATATACGGAACTGAGAATTGATTGCCCGGATCGAAGTCCAAATCCTTAAAGCGATCGTCTATGGCAGCAAAATTCGGAATTTGCCCCAAATCGATTGGCTCAACCAAATCTTCGCGGATCATCTTCTCGATCATGTAATCCGATGGAATAGCAATATCGTATGGCGTCCCACCCTGCTTCAGCTTGACGTAGAGGTCCTCGTTGGTGGCGTAGGTGTCGTAAATGACCTCCACGTTGAATTCCGCTTCAAATTCGTCCAGCACGGTTTCGTCAATATAGTCGCCCCAGTTGTAGACATAGAGCTTTGACTCAGGAGCGGAAGCAGAACAGCCGCTTATGGCCAGCAGTATCGCCACCATGATCAGAAGCCCGACAAATCGCAACTTCACCGGTGCCCCATATTTACGTTCATTTTTTTCTGTCAATTTCACTTTCAAGTCACATCCTCTCCAATGGATCAGCTTTTGGCAGGACCACGCCTGCCCCCTTTTCAGATCTCCGATTAATCACAAACAGCAGCAGCAGCACTGTCACAAACATCAAAGTCGACAGCGCGTTGATCTCCGGCTTGATGCCCCGGCGGGCCATGCTGTAAATCTCAATGGATAAGTTGCTGACCCCGCCGCCGGTGGTGAAGAAGCTGATGACGAAGTCATCAATGGACAAGGTGAACGCCATGAGAAAGCCTGTGATGATTCCCGGCATAATTTCCGGCAGGATCACCTTTCTAAAGGCGTACCAAGGCGTCGCCCCCAGATCCAGGGCCGCGTCCAGCATCTCGCTGGAGAGCTGCTTAAACTTAGGCAGCACCGACAAAATGACATAAGGGGTACTGAAGGTGATGTGGGCCATCAGCATGGTCATGAAGCCCAGCCGCGTCCCGGTGAACACAAAGAGCGACATCAGCGCGATCCCCGTTACAATGTCCGGGTTGAGGATAGGCAGGTTGTTGACCCCAAGGATCAGTCCTTTAAAACGTCCCCGCATCTGGCTCAGCCCGAAAGCCGCGAAGGTGCCCATCACTGTGGAAATCAGGGAGGAGATCAAAGCGATCGCCAGGGTGTAGTACAAGGCGCTCAGAATTTTGTCATCCTGGAATAATTCCGCGTACCAGCGCAGAGAGAAACCCGACCAGTTGGAGGTGGATTTGGAATCATTGAAGGAAAACACGATTAGTACGGCGATAGGTGCATAAAGGAAGGCGAAAATGAGGAAGAGGTAGGATTTTTGCAGCCATCGGCTCAAAAGAAGCTCACCCCGCTCCCATTTTTATCCGTTTTCCCAAGAATCCACATGGAAACCAGGATCAGCGCCATCAGGACCACTGAAATGGAGGCACCGAAGTTCCAGTCGTAAACGCTGAGGAACTGGTCCTTGATCAGGTTGCCCACCAGGTTGACCTGAGAGCCGCCCAGAAGGTCGGAAATGACAAAAGTACTGACAGCCGGCATAAACACCATCATGACACCGGACACAACGCCCGGCAGTGACAGCGGCAGAATCACCCGACAGAAGACGTGAAGCCGGTTGGCGCCAAGGTCCTGAGCCGCCTCAATGACGCTGCGGTCCATGCGGATCAGCACCGTGAAAATAGGGAGGACCATGAACGGCAGGAAGTTGTAGACCATGCCCAGCAGCACGGCCCCTTCGTTGAAGAGCAGGTTCAGGGGCGTTATGCCGATGGTCGCCAGAAGTCCATTCAGCAGACCGTTCCTGCCGAGGATGGGGATCCAGGCGTAGGTTCTCAGCAGAAAATTCATCCACATGGGGAGGATGATCATGGTCATGGCAGTCCTTTGGGCGCTGGGTTTCAGACCTGCCATAATCATGGCGAGTGGGTAGCCAATGAGCAGGCAGAGGACGGTGGACTGCAGCGCGATCCAAACGGACAGGCCCAGAACCTTGAGATAAAGAGGATCCGTAAATTTGATGAAGCCGTCAAGGGAGAATTCGAGACCACGGGTACCTGTCCTGAAGAGGCTATAGCCCAGGACCATGATGAGTGGAACCACGATCAACATGAGGCTCCAGAGCAGGTAAGGGGCGGTGCTGAGGCGTTTAAGCATTGGCAGCCGCCTCCTCAGCTTCATTGAATAGTGCACCTTCGTGAACTGGCACAGCACTTTTTTTCATGATGTGGATGTCGTCCGGCGTGATCCGAAGACCCACTTGCGAGTCTTCAGGAGCCAGGTCGGTACTGTGAACCAGCCATTCGCGGCCGTCCACCAGGACCACCATTTCGTAGTGGACACCCTTGAAGAGGGCGGAGTCCACGACGCCTTGGAGGAAGCCATCGGCAGGGGCGACCAAGTCTATGTCTTCCGGACGGATGACGACGTCGACAGCTTCGTTTATTCCAAAACCGGCATCCAGGCAGGGGAAGGTTCGCCCGGCGAACTCGACCCAGTAGTCCTCTTTCATGACGCCCGGGATCAGGTTGCTCTCGCCTATGAAATCCGCCACGAAAGCGTTGGCCGGCTCGTTGTAGATGTCCTGGGGGGTGCCGATCTGCTGGATCTGTCCGTGGTTCATGACGATAATACGGTTGGACATGGTCAGGGCCTCTTCCTGGTCGTGGGTGACGTAGATGAAGGTGATGCCCAGGTCTTGCTGCATGTATTTCAGCTCGATTTGCATTTCTTTTCTGAGTTTGAGGTCCAGTGCGCCCAGGGGCTCGTCCAGGAGCAGCACCTTGGGCTCGTTGACCAAGGCCCTGGCGATGGCGATTCGCTGCTGCTGGCCGCCGCTCAGGGAGCTGACAGAGCGTTTCTCAAAACCTTTCAGGTTCACCAGCTCCAGCATCCGCGCCACGCGCCTGCGGATGTCGCCTTCTTCCTGTTTTTTGATTCTGAGTCCGAAAGCTATGTTTTCGAAGACGTTGAGATGTGTGAAGAGCGCGTATCTCTGAAAGATGGTGTTGACCGGCCGCTCATAGGGCGGCACGTGAATGATGGATTTGCCCTCAAACAGGATGTCGCCCTCTGTTGGTGTCTCAAAGCCGCCAATCATCCGGAGAGTCGTGGTTTTGCCGCAGCCGCTGGGCCCAAGGATGGTCATGAATTCCCTGGAATCCACGTGAAAACTGATGTTGTCTACGACGCGCTCCTCACCGAAGACCTTGACGAGATGATTGACCTGAATCATTTTATCTTCCAATCTGCATGCCCCCAAATAGAGCCGGCCTGTTGGCGGCGTTTTCAATAGCGGTTTTTAGTTAAATATCATTTCAAACAATAAAAATAATACCCGGGTTTACTGTCACTAAACTTATAGACACAAAATATTATACAAAAATGTTGAGATAAATTGAAGCGGAAACTTGGTGTATTCGGCTGGCGCCTATTGACTCCGAGTTTCTTCCAAAAAAAGTGAAGACCAGCGCGTCGCGCCGGCCTTCACTTACCTTTTCAATATCACTTTTCTTCTTTTTACTTCAAATGCTGCGCCAAGAGCGTCATGGGACCACGCATGTCGTCCGCAGGGACTTGGCCCGGAGCGGAAACGCCTTTGCCTGCACAGAAGGTAATGACGGAGTGGCTGAAGCCGGCCGCGAGGCGGCTGATGAGGCCATCACCGCTCATGGAGATGGTGACGGCATGGGCAGCGTCCGGCAGGTCGTTGTAACGCACAGAGGCCAGCATGAGGTTCAGGACGTCTTCCCGGGACTGCGGCATAACCGCCAGCTTTACCACGTCAGCGCCCAGGGACTGTGCTTCAACGAGGCGGGCAACCATGTCGTCGACTTCAGGTGTGGATTTGAAATCATGGCTGGACAAAATCAATGCAACACCCGCATTACGGGTGAGCGTTCGCACGGGCTCGATCAGTGTCTGAGGACTGGCGGCTTCGATGTCCACCAGGGAGACGAGACCGCTGGCAACCACCGCTTCAATGACCGCAAGCCGCGTCTCGTTCGTCAGGACCTGCGCGCCGCCTTCAAGTGCGCTGCGCAGGGTGAAGAGGAGGGGGATGTCTCCGAGACCATCGGCTAATGCATTTAGTCCTTTCAGGGCATGGGCGGGGTTTTCAATCCCTTCAAAATAATCCGCGCGCCATTCCACCAGGTCAGGCTGGTGCGCCACAGCAGTCCGGCACTCCTCCAAGAGAGCTTCTATGTTTTTTCCCACAAAAGGCATGGTAATCAGCGGACTGCCGCCGCCAAGGACTTTATTTCTGATCTTTATAGGAGCTTTTGTCATAGTGTTCCCTCCAAAGCGTTATAGGCTGCTGACGTCCCGAAGAGGCAGCGGACGGTCGATCTCCAGCTGCATCAGGCGGTCGACAATTTCCATGCAAATCTCTTCTTCGGTCTTATTATCTGTAATAATAGCAATATCCGCCGCAGATTCATAGAGGGAAAGTCGCGGATCCAGCAAGGTTCCAATTTTGTCCACGGACATGTTGTCCTTGAGGAGCGGCCGGGTGTCATCGGTGGCGATGCGGCTGTAAATCTGCTCTGGGCTGGCTTTCAGCCAGATGACAATGCCGTTGTTTCTGAGGTTGTCCACGTTGGCCTTGTTCAGCACGACCCCGCCGCCGCCGCACAGGATGATGACGTTTTGGTGCTGGCTCAGCTCCTCCACGGTCTTCGATTCCAGCTCCCGGAAGTATGGCTCGCCGTACTGGGCGAAGATGTCGCTGATTTTCATGCGCGCGCGGGCTTCGATCACGTGGTCCACGTCGATCTGATCCATGGCCAGCATTTTAGAAAGCGCTTTGCCGATGGTCGACTTCCCACTCCCCATAAAGCCCACTAGCGAAATGTGGTAAGGGAAGAGGAGGCGGGACTGGATTCGTCTGCAGCTGCGGAGCACATGGGTCTGGATGGTCTTGATCTCTTCGCGGAAAGTTGGGTCGTTGACATAATTACCTATGTTTTGTATGATGGCGCGCTCGCGGTCCTGGCTAAAAATGGGCATACCGAGGGATTTTTTTTCTTCCATGATGTCGACAATAATGCTGAGACGTTCTTCGAGCAGGGTGGCCAGCGCGCGGTCGCAGTGGTCAACCTGGTTTCTGAGCTCCTGAAGACGGTCCATGGTAACAGCTCCTTTCGGGTTTACTGAGTAGGTGAAACTGGGTGTCAGCGTCTTGCGCCTATTGCGTCTTGCGCCTATTGCGTCTAGCGCCTATTGCGTCTAGCGCCTATTGCGTCTAGCGCCTATTGCGTCTAGCGCCTATCGACCCCCGGTTTTTTACGCTAAATGACGCCGCGTTTGTAAGTACCTAAGAATCTAAAATAAGGACAATGTTTTCTGGCGGCGTCTATGGCATTCAGGAAGGAATCGGTATCCGCGCGGCCCTCGGCGTCCAGATAGATAAAATATTCCCAAGGACGGTCAGGGACGGGCCTGGATTCAATACGGAAGAGATTGATCTTCTCTTGGGCGAAGTATCCCAGGATTTCATAGAGGGAGCCGGCTTCATGGCGGGTGGTGAGGACCATTGAGGTGCTGTCGGCTTCAGGGCTGGTTTCTGGGGTTTTGGTGAGGATCACAAAGCGCGTGGTGTTGACGGCGCTGTTTTGGATGGCCTTACCAATAATTTCAAGGCCGTAGAGCTGGGCGGCCCGTTCACTGCCTATGGCTGCTATACTGACGTCGTCCTGCTGAGCCACATACTGGACGCTGACGGCAGTATTCTTCATAGGCACCTGCTTGATATTGAGGGTGTTGAGGAACAGGGTGCACTGCTCGAGGCCCTGGGTGTGAGAGCGAACCTCGCGGATATCTTCCATCTTAACGCCTTTATGACCAATCAGGTGGTGAACAATTGGGACAAGGACTTCTCCTGTGATGAAGAGGTCTTTTTCTCTAATGAGATCATAGACCTCGTTGATGGCCCCAGTGGTGGAATTCTCCGCCGGCAGGACGCCATAGTCGAGCTCACCAGAGAGGACGGCATCACAAACCTCGTGGAAGGTAGCGTAGGCACGGTAGTCCTTGTTGTGACCAAAGTATTTGAGGGTGGCCGTTTCGCCGTAGGACCCCGGGATGCCGGCGTAGCCGGCGGTGCGGTGTTCACCGTGTGGGAAGTGCTGCGGCAGGACGTCCTCGAGATGGCTGTCCTGGAGGGCACGGCTTGAGGCCAGGATGGTTTTCATGATGCTGAGGATGCGCGTCTGGTGGTCCGGGTGCTTGATTTGTGAGGAGAGGCGGGCGAGGAGCTTTTTCTCCCGCTCAGGGTCGTAGACGCGCATGCCAATTTCTTTTTTGATATTGCCAATTTCTTCGACGATGGTCATACGGCGTTCCAGGAGCTCGACCAGTTTGTCGTCGAGCTGATCGATTTCATTTCGGTAGTTGTCTAATAAGTGCATGGAAATGGCTCCCTTCGAGTCTTAAGTTTGTGGAGCTGGGTGGTCGTTGTGTGACCATCGGCAGAGAAAATGTCTTTTGGTTTTTTGATTTTGCTTTAGATTAGGCCTTTGAGACTTTGCCGCCGATTCCGGCGAAATCTTCGAAGAAGTGCGGATAGGATTTTTTGACGGCGCCGCTGCCTTCGATCTCGATGGCGCCGCTGGCTTTGGCGGAGGCTATGGCGAGGCTCATGACGATGCGGTGGTCGTTCCAGCCTTCCGTCTGGCCGCCTGTGAAGCCTTCCACGCCTTCGATGATGAGGCCTTCGGGCTCTTCGGTGACGTTGGCGCCGAGTTTATTGAGCTCAGTGCGGATGGCCAGGAGTCGGTCGGACTCTTTGAGGCGGACGCGGGCAGCATTGATGACGTGGGTCTGACCCTCACTGACCGCGGCCAGGGTGGCGCAGATTGGGACCAGGTCAGGGCACTGGGAAGCGTCGATGACAGCGCCATGGGTCTTGGAAGGGTGGACGATCAGGTCGCCGTCTTTCCATTCTATGTTGCCGCCCATGTCCCGGACGATTTGGAGGATGCGCTGGTCGCCCTGCTCGGAGTGCTCGGAGAGATCTTTGAGGATGAGGCCGTCGCCCATGAGGCCGCCGGCGATCCAGAAGGCCGCCTGGGAGTAGTCGCCTTCCACGCGGTAGTTGGCGGGTTTAAAGGCTTGGTTGCCTTTGATTTTATAGTGCTCCGGTGTGACGGTCTCGACTTGGATCCCGAATATTTTGAGGATCTGGAGGGTGAGGGTCACGTAGTCTCTGGACTCCAGGGGCGAGGTCAGGATGATTTCAGAGTCGCCGTCCAGGAGCGGGAGGACGTACAGGAGGCCTGTGACGAACTGGGAGCTGATGTGTCCCGGCATTTCGAAGGTGCCGGCGTTGAGTTTGCCGTGGACGGTCAGCGGCAGCTGTCCTGGGTAGTCGTATTTTATGCCTTGGCGGTCGAAGAGGTCGAAGTAAGGATCGAGAGGCCGGGTGGTCAGCTTGCCTTCGCCGGTGAAGACCACTGGGGCGTCGAAGAGGCCCGCGAATGGGATCAGGAAGCGGAGGGTTGAACCGGATTCGTTGCAGTGGAGGGGCTCGGTTGGCGCTTTCAGCGTACCGCTTCTGCGGATGGTGAGCTTGTCGCCCTCCTGGATCGCTTCGACGCCCAGAGCTCTGACCGCTTCTGTGGTGGCGATGATGTCCTCGGAGAAGATGAGGTTCTCAATGACGCTTTCTCCCTCTGCCAGTGCCGCTGCCAGGACTGCGCGGTGGCTGAGACTTTTCGATGGCGGGATCCTGAGGGTGCCGCTGAGTTTTGCCGGTTCTATTCGTCTGATCATGAGTTGGGCTCCTTTGATGTTTAGATTGGGGTTGGTTTGGGGGTGAACGTCACTTTCGGCTTACATACGTGCACCTCGCTCCGCTTTGCGGCTGTCGCCTATTGCTGCGCTTCGGTCACGGGCTGCGCCCTATACAAACAGTGACAATCCCGTACTTCAGAGAGCAAGCTCTCTTCAGTTCGGTATTCTCTCTGTTTGTGCACGTCTGTTAGCCTTCGCGCACTCAACTTTGGGGACTGACACTCACTTAATTTTGGGGCCAGAGCTTTGTAATAATTCTGTAATATTAAACGTACGCCTTAATCTGTATCGACTACCCCGATCCCTATCCCCGAAGCTTTCAATAGCGACGCAGCCGTCAGGCGGTCGGCATTTGAGGCAAAGCTGAGGGTGAAGGCGCCGCGCTGATTCTCTCTGGAGTGATCGAGGGCGAGGTCCTTAATGTCGAGCTGGTGGTCTGCAAGAAGTTTGGTGACTTCTGCCAGGATCCCCGGCCGGTCTTCGAGCTCGAGTCGGAGGGGATAAAGAGACACCTCTTCGCTCGGGCGGATCGTGATGAGTCCTGAGCGAAGGCGTTGGGCCTCGCCCAGCGTCTCGACAATGGCTTGGTCCTCGACGTCCTGCAGGTTCTTCCTGAACCGCATCAAACCGTCTACCAAAGTATCAATACTCGAAATGACTTCCGAACGGTTGTGGACGAAAATGTCCCGCCACAGCGCCGGATCACCCATGGCTATCCGGGTGGAATCCCTGAAGCCGCCGCCGGCGAACTTCAGTTGATCCGTCGGCAGGGAGGCCGCGAAGACCTCAACCAGGATAGAAGCAGTGAGATGTGGCAGATGACTGAGACGCGCTGTCAGAACGTCATGGGACTTTGGATCCGTCACGACGGGAAGGGCGCCCAGTTTCAGAATCATCTGCTTCAGCAGATCTACCGGCTTAACCCCGCGGACCAGACCCTCAAAATGATCATCCGGCGTCAGGAAAAAGTAAGCATTTTCAAACAATATGGGTGATCCAGCATTGAATCCGCCTTTTTCAGAGCCGGCCATAGGGTGGCCGCCCACGAAGAGAGCGCCTGTACCGGTCAAGATTTCCGCTGCCGTTTCATGGACAGTGCCTTTGACGCTGCCCACGTCCATGACCACGGTGCCGGGGCCGATCAGTGGCAAAGCGCTGACCATGGCTTCCCTGACCTTACCCAGTGGGACTGCGATGACGACGAGTTCGGAGGCTGCATCCGACGAGTCCGTTTGAGGTATTGCATCCACCATCGTAAACAATCCTGACTGCCTCGCCTGGACCAGTGTTTGGGGATCCGGATCAAAGCCATTTAAAACCCCCTGAAAGCCCTTTAACCTCAGGGCTTTGGCCATAGACCCGCCAATCAGCCCAAGTCCTACAATGCTGATGCTATTAAAAAACGGAACCTCTTCATTATCCGATGTTCGCATGTCTGAGCCCCACCTTATCGTCAGCTTTTTTATTGTTTAGTCCTTTAACTTCCACCACGATTGGCTTATCGCTGTAGATCTGATCCTGAAGTCTGCACAGGTTATGAATCTGATTAAGCTGGTGCATCAGGAGTTCGAACTCCCGCGGCCGGAGCGACTGAGGTCCGTCGGAGAGCGCTTTTTCAGGCTCGTGATGGACTTCGATCATGAGACCATCAGCACCCACCGCGACAGCGGCCTTGGACAACGGCCCCACCATTTCGCGCCGCCCTGTGGCGTGGCTTGGATCCACAATAATGGGCAGGTGGCTCAGAGTCTTGATGGCTGTGACCACGGACAGATCCAGCGTGTTGCGCATGTGTGGCTCAAAGGTCCGAATGCCGCGTTCGCACAAGATCACATTTGGATTGCCATTCGCCAATATGTATTCCGCGCTCATGAGGAGATCTTCAATGGTCGACGACATGCCGCGCTTGAGCAGCACCGGCTTCTTCGAACGCCCAGCCCGCTTCAGGAGGGAGAAGTTCTGCATGTTCCTGGCGCCAATCTGCAGGATGTCCGTGTAGGCCTCGACCAGGTCAAAGTCATCTGTACACATGACCTCCGTGATGATTGGCATGCCGTTCGCGGTGCCCGCGTCCTTCATCAGCTTGAGTCCCAGCTCGCCAAGTCCCTGGAAGCTGTAAGGCGAGGTGCGGGGCTTGAAAGCGCCGCCTCTTAAGATCGTCGCGCCAGCCTCTCGAACCGCGCCGGCTATGATATCGATCTGTTCCCGACTCTCAATGGAGCAGGGCCCGGCCATGACGGTCAAATCCCCGCCGCCTATGCGAAGTCCACCGACCTCGACCACGGTGTCCTCCGGGTGGAATTCCCTGCTTGCAAGCTTGTATGATGACTTAATGCGCTTGATGTCAAGAACGTGGGGGTGGAAGGAAATCACCGAGAAGTCCAAGCGGTTCACGTCGCCAGTGAGTCGGAGCTCTCTGTCATTGCCGCGCCGGGCGAGTTCAACTTCCAGTCCGTGCTGCCGGATCACATCCATAATGTGTTCGCATTCCTCGTGAGTGGTGGTCGTTTTGAGCGTGATAATCATAATGTTGGCCTCCTAAGGTTTTATAAGTTTTTTTGTTTTTGCCGATGGTTCCGTTTAAGCCCCAATAACCATAAAAGCCATCCTCGCTCATGCCACCACCTCCTTTCGAATATAAAAAAACAGGGCGCCCCTTTACTTAAAGAGACGCCCTGTTTAATCCAGGTCTAAGTCACTCGCCGGTACATCAGGCCACAGCCCTAAGTCCGATCTTTAAGCAATTTGAGGTTCTATCCGATTTGCCGTACGCCAAAAAGCCGAAGCCATAAAAGTAAAAGCTCCAGCTAAAGTAACCAAAATATTCGGCTGTAAGTTTAAGCGTACGTTGGACCAGTGTCATCTCAAACCACCCATTCCTTAATTGACTGAGGCACCCGCTGACTTGAAAAAGAGCGGTCATGCCTTTGAATAATTTTTCTCAGTGTAAACCCTGCCGAACCAGATGTCAACCCGTATTCAGAAAATTCCCGAAAAAAAGCCAAAGCTTTCACAAATGAGGCGGGGAATGTACTACAAAATTTTATAACTCATATTCCGCCTAACTAAAATTTCCAAATAAAATATTTTCTGTTTCCAATATTTACAAAAAGGATTTTTCGAATCGACATCGAATTATAGTAATATCAAGGTTTTTCGAGGAGCGATTCTGATGG
>Ga0302251_1000571_pt1 | contig 32247 bp, 33 predicted proteins | sample AAG_RA_Gln_MG_FD_193534 | JGI IMG/M metagenome (GOLD analysis project Ga0302251, IMG submission 193534) | Enriched activated sludge microbial communities from anaerobic digester in WTTP, New Holstein, Wisconsin, United States - AAG_RA_Gln | ecosystem: Engineered > Bioreactor > Anaerobic >... | reverse complement strand
GGTCAAGCTTCACAAAGCCAAGGCCATCCACATCCAGGTAATCCACTTCAAAGCCTTGTTTTTCGAGGGCTCTCGCACTTTGCAGAACAGGAAAATCCTCGATTTTGGAGACAATGATGTGCTTGCCTTTCTTGTTTCCCAGCGCCTTGGCAATGCCTTTCAGCGCAAGATTGCTGGATTCTGTGCTGCCAGACGTAAAGATAAATTCCTCAGGCGCTGCGCCCAAAGCGCTGGCGATGCTGGCCCTGGCTTCCGCCAAAGTCTCTCTGGCCTCCAGCCCCTGGGAATAGCCAAATTCAGATGTCGCCACCGCATAATTCTCAAAATAGCATGGTTTCATAGCCTCAAACACGGCTTCATCCAGTCTCGTCGCAGCCGAATTATCCAAATAGATTATTTTTTCTGCCATAGTTTTCACCCTTAAATTAATAACGTTACGGCGGACTCTCTGGCTTCCTGAATATAGGTCCCCACAGCGCCATACGTGTCAATGATGTCTTCATTTAAGTCCCTTTTCTTAACACCCATAATTTCCATGGTCATTTCACAGGCAATGACCTTGCCTCCAAGCTCTTTAAAGTCCGCCATCAGACGCTCTAATGAAGCGACATTGGCTTTATGCATCCTGTTTTTGATCATAGCTCTTCCAAGTCCAAAGAGATTCAGTTTTGACAGTGGCCCTTTGCTTAGGCCGCCTTTTTTCAGTCGCAAGAGTCCCCAGAAGGTAAAGTACAGGGACACTTCCATTCCCATTGATAACGCCCCGTTAGCGACGATCAAAGCGCTGTACATTTTATCCAGGTCTCCGCTGTGAACAATAATGGTCGCTTTTTCAGCCATAGTGACATCCCCTTTTCAGTGCATGGGCTGAAATGCCTTTCTATTTTTGCAGTTTGATGGTCCAAACTTCTCCTTGCTGCTCTTCGCTGATGATTTTTACATTCAAGGCGTTGGCCGCCATTGGAATTTCTTTCAGAGAAGCTGGATGGGTTCCGATGATTTCAATCACATCCCCCTCGCTTGCTTTTCTGAGGGCTTTGCGCATTTCTACCAATGGAATCGGACAAGTTTCGCCTCTGACGTCCACCTTTATTTCTGACATCGACCAAACCCTCCTTTCAGTGTGGGTGGTTGAACTGGTGTGACTGTATAAAGTAAGTAAGGCTTTATCCACTTAAGGCGTGCTTTAGTCGACTTACTATTCATTAATTTATACCCATTTATATTCATATAAATTAGTATGGTTTTAATAAATTTTAAAAATTTGGCTGGAGGTAAGATGCCAGAGAGGAAGAGATGTCAGGAAGATGGTGTCAGACACCGCCTTCCTAGGGGAGGAAAAAGCCCATGCTCAGGTAATGAGCATGGGCAAAAGGATGGTGTTTAGTGAAAACAAACGATAAATTATGATAATGGTTTACTTAAAAGATTCTGGATTTCCCAATTTCTTAATCGATTTAAAAATCAAATTATGCCCCAATGTTGTAGGATGCGGATCAATCAACACAGTTGGCATTTCATCCATCCAAGTTAATCTAAAATCAACTGCATCAGGTTTATTATCAAAAGCTTTCTCAACATCAGCGATTATAATTCTATCTTCAGAATTTCTAATTGCCATGTTCATTGGACTTACCAATGCCTCATAGCGGTTAAATAGTAGTTCGTTGTCTTCTTTTTCAATCGGATTATAGAGGGTCATGGCGATGATATGTGCGTCTGGATTGAGCGCCTCAATTTTATCCAGGATGGCTGGCCAGTCTTCCAGGAATTGAGCGGTTCGGGTTTCGAGCCACCAGCCTAATGATGGATAATCAGAGCTTAAAGCATACATGACAAACGCCTGGAGATTTGCATTCCAAACATCGTCGCTATATTCACCATAAGACATGATCTTAGCCATCAAATCAGCTTCATCATCAACACCAGGTATTAACCCATACATTTGAAAAACTGACGCAATCACCGGTGTCAGCAAGTTGTTCCCACCGATACTGATGGTTATGACATCGGCTTGTGCGACGAATAACTGCAACGCGTTCGGGGATGTTGCCTCGAGTTGTTCAAGAAGCTCCATACTATCCAGTCCTGGGAACCCCAAGTTCACTGCACCGTCAGCCCACATCATTGGATTGGGAAGTTCTGGCGGCATGCCAGACCCATTATAAGCCCTATACAATATCTCCTCCCCCAAATACCCCGCATACTGCGCAAAATAATCATTCGGAAGTGCACTAAGTCCAGCAGCTATCGAATCCCCAATATTCAAATACTTGAGCCCCGCTTCTGCTTCCGGCTTCTCTGCAAATGCCTGCATTGGCATCATAGTGAATAACAACATCAAGATCATCAGAACGGTAAGTAACCTCTTTTTCATGATTCAATTCCACCTCCAATTTATCTATAAACGCTAAATTGTCGACCCGTGATTCATGCGCATCCTCTGCCTCTCTTGTGATTCACATTAAGGGAAGAAACTTGGTGTCTGACACCGAGTTTCTTCCTTCCACAACACAAAAAACCGACCATTTCTGGTCGGTTACGCCCCGGCTCGCTTAAGAGTATTGGCGTCCAATCCACTCTTAAGGTCTTAACCCCCATGGTTCGTGAAGCTATGGTGTTCATGTTAATTATTCCCCAAAATGCATATTTTCAAACAGGTGAGAGGGGGTGATGGGTGACCATCGGCTAAAATGGTCTTGAAATTTTTCATAAATTGTTGCCTGCCAATGGCCACTTGTGGGTATGAATGGGCTCAAAGGATTTAAATCCTTCTGATTCCAGAATTAAAAGGAGGCCTACACATGAGTACTTTAATCGAGCAAGTTCCTGGATTATACAGCGTTTATAAACTCAATCTCCTGAGGCAGACCCCCGGCGTGGTCTTCGACCTGTTTCCGCTGGACATCATTGATTCAAAGATCGGGTCCATAGACCGGGTACTTCATGAAAGCTCCGCGGTCTCCCCCGGACCGGTCGGTGACGTGGCACGGCCATGGTACATGCACCCATGTCAGGGGGACAATCTCATTGTCCTCAGCGGCACGCGGCATGTGGAAATTTTTACGCCGGCCCACGGGAAAATCGAGAGCTTCACGGTAACGCCTCACGCCGTCTATAAGAATGGGGAACTCCTTTACGAAGGCGGCGCCCTGCTGGTCTGGCCGCCGTACGTCTTCCACAGGATCGTCAGCGGTCAGGAGGGCTCTGCGTCTATCAACGTCGCGGAGCATTTCGAAGGCTTTGACATCGACACCAACTTCAGCATTTATGACCTGAACACCGAAACCGGCGAATACAAAGTAATCCGCAAGGGCTCAGACGACCAGACGAAGCCCGGGGATGTATAAGGATTAAATTCGGTCAGCCTCTGTCGGACAGCAGTGTCAGTTGGAGGCTGATGTTTTTTCAGTGCTGCTGGAGGGGCGTTTCAGGAACCATCGGCAGAACGCACTCGTCTAATCTGTTGTTGCCATTACGAAAGTCTACCCTACCTCGAAAGGAGCGTTCACCATGACGACCAATAGATTTGTTTTTAAAGGTTTGAAAACCGGCACCCTCCTGGCGGCCGCGCTTCTCCTCTTCATCTTCGCCCTGGCCGGCTGCGCAAAACCGCCTGAAGCGCCCGTGACCCCGCCCGAAGAGCTGCCCGTAGAAGTGGCCTTCGAGAAAGAGGCCTTGTCCGCGCTGCTGCCGACAGACATAGGCTACACCTGGATTTACAACGGCTTCGCGGAATACGGGCACACCATGACCCTGGATGCGATTATCGAATCCGAGGACAGCAGCGTCTATGAGGTCTCCGGTGAAATGGCGGACATGTCCGGAGGCGAAGGCAACCTGGATGTGGCGCTGACCCTGAAATACATCCTCAGCGGCAATTCTATTGTCCAGGAGAAGACCGAAGAAATGATGCTGGACTCGAAGTTCGACCAGCTGACGCTGATCAAGCTCCCGTTTGAAGTGGGCAACACCTGGACGGAAGACGTGGTCGACCCTGAAACCGGGGACGAAGTCACCATGAACAGCACCATTGAAGCCGCTCAAATGGTGGATGGCGCTATGCAGTACACCGTTCGCTACATCGACGCAGCTTCGGACTATTACGAAGTACGCGTGATCCGCGAGGGCGTGGGCGTCATCTCTGTTGAGAAGCTCCTCGAGCTCGCCGGAGGCGACTTCCCGGCCTCCTACTTCCTGTTCATGAGCGGCATACTGGAAGAAGTCACTATGGATCTCTATTTTGCAACCCCTGATGCCGATGGTGTCCTGCCCGAATCCCGCACCGTCCTGGTCGCCGACGGCGCCGTCGCCAAAGCCGCAGTTCAGGAGCTGATCTGGGGACCTCAGAGTCAGGATCTCTATCCAACGATCCCTGAGGGCACGCAGCTGCTGGGCATCACCATAGACAGCGGCATTTGCACCGTCGATTTCTCCCAGGAATTCCTGGACAACCATCCCGGCGGGAGTGCCGGCGAATTGATGACCCTGGGCTCCATAGTCCAGACCCTTAAGCAGTTTGACGGCATTGACAAGGTACAGATCCTGGTGGAGGGCCGCATTGGCGAAACGCTGGGACACGTGCTGCTGGATGAGCCGCTGGAGTAGGGCGTTGGCGCCAGCGAAGAAGGTGTCTGACACCTTCTTCCATCATAGTTTTGGAAGTCGGGCTCAATAGGCACAGCCACAGACACGTTCTTCCTCCAAATGCTTCTGCCGATGGTCTCCGCACCGCAACTTTGCGGGTGGGATGACCATCGGCAGAATTTTTTTGTGGAAGATGGTGTCAGAGAGACCTCTTCCACTTTTGACGAAAACTTATCAAAGAAATTTCTCCTCCGTAACCTGCGTTACATCCTTTCCCCTCAAAACATGACACAATAAGCCCATGAGTTTCAAATCCAAAACTAAGCGCTTGAAAGCGCACACACCGAAAGGGGTATATTATGTCAATGTTTTGTTATCAATGCCAGGAAGCTTCAAAGGGTACAGGCTGTAACGTTGTCGGCATCTGCGGCAAGCAGCCGGAGACCGCGAACCTTCAGGATCTTCTCATTTACACGGTCAAAGGGGTTTCCGATATTGTAGTTAAGGGCGGCCTTGAAGCGAAGGACCTGGGCGAAGTCAACCACGAAGTTCTGAAGAGCCTGTTCATGACGATCACCAACGCCAACTTTGACGACGCGGCGTTCGTCAAAGAGATCAACAAGATGATTACCCTCAGAGACAACCTGAGAGCTATGGTCGTCGCCGGCCCTCCAGTCGAAGTCGGGTTCTTCAAGAAGCTCCTCGGCCTTGCCAACGAGACGCCTTCCAAAGGGATTCCGGTTTCCAGCCTTCATGACGCAGCAGTCTTCACCGTTGGCTCCAAGGCGGACATGCTGGCGAAAGCTTCTGGTGTTGGCGTCCTCGCTACTGAAAACGAAGATGTCCGTTCCCTCCGTGAGCTGATCATCTACGGCCTCAAGGGCTACGCGGCTTATGCGCACCATGCGCTGAACCTTGGCAAAGAAAGCGATGAGATCTATGCTTTTGTTTATGAGGCTTTGGCAGCTACATTGAACGATGGTCTCAGCGCGGACGAGCTTGTAGCGCTGACTCTGAAAACCGGCGAATACGGCGTTAAAGCGATGGCCCTCCTGGATGGCGCAAACACCTCCAAGTATGGCAATCCTGAAATTACTTCAGTCAACATTGGCGTTAAAAAGAACCCTGCGATCCTGATTTCCGGCCACGACCTGGCAGACCTGGAGCAGCTCCTGGAGCAGACTAAAGGCACTGGCGTGGACGTCTATACCCACAGCGAAATGCTGCCGGCGCACTACTATCCGGCGTTCAAGAAATATGACAACTTCGCGGGCAACTACGGCAACGCTTGGTGGAAGCAGCTCGAAGAGTTCCAGAGCTTCAACGGCCCGATCCTCTTCACGACGAACTGCATCGTGCCGCCTAAGAGCGATTCAGTCAAGAACAGAATCTTCACGACGGGCGCTTCCGGCTTCCCAGGCTGCACTCACATTGAAGCGGATGCGAGCGGCAAGAAAGACTTCTCTGCGATCATCGCTTTGGCTAAGACGCTTCCATCTCCGACTGAGATCGAGACTGGCACCATTGTTGGCGGCTTCGCTCATGAGCAAGTCTTTGCTCTGGCAGACAAAGTGGTCGACGCGGTCAAGTCCGGTGCGATCAAGAAGTTCTTCGTCATGGCAGGCTGCGATGGCCGTATGAAGGGCCGCGATTACTACTCAGAATTCGCTGAGAAGCTTCCAAAGGATACGGTCATTTTGACGGCAGGCTGCGCGAAGTACCGCTACAACAAGCTGCCCCTTGGCGACATTGGCGGCATTCCAAGAGTCCTCGATGCCGGTCAGTGCAATGACTCCTACTCTTTGGCCCTCATCGCGCTGAAGCTAAAGGAAGTCTTTGAGCTCAACGATATCAACGAGCTTCCGATTGCCTACAACATTGCCTGGTATGAGCAAAAAGCTGTCATCGTTCTCCTCGCTCTGCTCCACCTGGGCGTCAAGAACATCCACCTTGGACCAACGCTTCCGGCATTCCTTTCTCCAAATGTGGCAAAAGTCCTCGTCGAGACCTTCGGCATTGGCGGCATAGGCACCGTAGATGAAGACATCAAGATGTTTATGGGCGCTTAGGAAATATAAATGAAAACAGCCTCTTCCCCAATAAAGCGGGAAGAGGCTGTTCTTATTTTTTTTGTGGGGGATTTTAAGAATGTTAGGATTAGAAGTTCCCTTCCCATTATCGCCCTTATTTATTCAACTCGTTCAGTCTTCAACCCGCTGCAGGCTGCCTAAAATATAACTCAATTCATTCTTGACCCTATCAAACCGCGCGTCGTCTGCAACTCCAAAGACGTACCCTACAACCTCATAAAGTGTCTTCGCCTCCTGAAAGACAGCAGCAATTTCCAAATAGTCACCTCTCGGCCGGCGATCCCCTTCATTGAAGGCTTGGCTCACGTCCGCCAATCTCCACTCAACCGGAGTATTAGCCGATAGTTTCCCACCCGACGCCATGACGACAATTTTAAAACATTCCGAATCTGACAATTTTGTAGGGGTGATGATGATATTGTAGCCATCCCAGTCAGGACCCTGCTTGCTTTTTTCAAGGGCATAATTCTCAACTGCAGTGTATTCATACGGATTGTCTGATCTGAAATGATACTGCGGCACAAGAATGTCCGATTCTTTGAAATAGGATTTCAACTCTGTAATATGGTCCAGCTCCTTGACCATGATGGTTTTTTCGATGGAAGTCTCCAGGATGGCTTTAACTCCAATAACACCAAGTACGAAGATCAAGATGAGCAGCAATAATGATTGTGTTTTTATTTTCACCTGTCATCCCACTCCCCAGGCAGTCAGATAATCGACTGCACTATTCCTGAAAAATCCAGAGATCATCATAGTTTCCGGTGTCGTCAACAGCCAGTAAAATCCAACAATTACAAGAAATACGACTGAGAAGAGAGTGATCCTTTAATAGATTTGTACAAAACTAACCACTCCCATCTCAAATGGCATAATCCTGTCGCTTCCAAGTTAGGTGACGCGGACAAAAACCAACTCGGTGCCTGTCACCAAACTAAATTCGGTGCCAGAGCTTGGTGTAATATTACACTTTAAATTTGGCTTTCACTTCTATTGAGTGATCCGTTACACCCAATCATAACTTCTTCTCAATGTCCTCAATACGCTTTTCAATGCTTTCAAACCTTTTCATATTGCGCTTTGGATATTTGAAAAGCAGCGCATAAACGAGATAGAAAACTGCAGCCATCAAGATTGTATTAATAATTTGAACTATGAGTGCAGTGTCAAAATTCAGCATGCCATCGCCCCCTTAAAGTTTTATTACTCATAACGTCCTACTGCAGAGATCCTGCCATATTTGCGGTGGTGGGCGGAAGGCGCGACCATCGGCAGAGCTTTGCGCTTAAAGTCTTAAAGCGCTTTGCCGATGGTCACCACTCCCCCACCCCATCTCAACAAAGAGCAGTCTTCGCTGACGACAAAGCTCCCACCGTACCCTTAAAAACCCTCTGCCAGCGACCCGACGCAGACGGTGCCCGTCGTCAGATTGTAGAAGTAGAGGGTATTCCCTGAAATCAGCATACTCTCCGAGCTCATCTGGTCGGACGTTTTGAAAACCACGTCGCCATGGCGATCGAGAATCATGCTTTTGTATATTGTGACCGGCTGATCCTCAAAGGTACACACCAGAAACTCATTTTGATCTCCTTTTAGCTGAGCCTCAAGCAGCGGCGCGCCATCCTGGACCGGTTTTCCTGCCTGATCATAAAGCATTCGTGTCTGTGCGTCCTGCCAATAGACGGATCCATTCAAGACTGTAAACCATTGAATGCCATTTGGTGATGTTAATGGAGAATTCAGCAGAGTTTCTTTGCGCTCTTTTAAAGCGTAGTGATAGAGGCTGCCGCCACTTTGGTAATAAAAGGTCTCACCATCCATTTGGAAACCGAGCACTTCCCTGTCAACGACCCGAGCTGTGTCATTCGTCTGAAGATTCACTCTGTAAATGCCCGTCGTGCAGCCGGGCTTAGTCAGATCGAAGGCTAAGAGGTAGAGTTGATCGCCTGATTTATAAACACTGTCAGAACCCGTACCGCCACTGCTGGCCGCGTCTGCGCGCCATGCCCAGCCATAAAGGTAGTCTGAACTTCCGACTTTTTTCCAGTCTGTTGCTGATGTTTTTACCTCAAGATTGCCGCCGCTTGGGGCAGGACCGGTATAGGTTCTGAGTCTGTCGTCCCCAAAGGCTTTAAAATAATAGTAGCCGTCATTCAAAACGGCAGTCCTGCCATCCTCTTTTAAACTGACCAGCACGTCTGATCCCATAATCGCCCCGCCTTGGTGGTAGGAGAGCAGCGCGTCGCCATCAGACACCTTTAAGTTCGCATTCACATAGGTGGTGCCGTCACCATAAGACCAGATGGGCAGCTGATAAACCTGCCTCGAGCGGAGTGGATCTGTCAACGGCGCCTGCATAATTCGCCCTTTCGTGCCCTGATAATATATATTCAGTGGTGATCGCGATAGGCTTCTGCCGGATGCCCTCCGCCGCTTCAGTCCAGTCGTCGGAAAGTTGTATTTGATTTAATTTTGGGTTACTCGACTTGATCACCAAGCCATTCTGAAGGTCAAAACGGTAATCCCACCCAAAGGCCTCTGCGCCAAATTTCCAGGTAATGGGGAAGTATGTGATGTTGCGAAAGGAAAGCAGTGGATACGGTTCCTTAGTTTGATCAATTTTTAGTCCATTAATCTGGATTGGATAGGCAGGGATCACGGCCGTTTGGCTCCTGTTGTTTCTCACAGTCGTTATGTATGGCCTGTACGCCGCCGTGACGCCGGTCGCTTCAATCAAAAGACCTTCTTTCTGGCCTTTCCAGCTGGTTTCGAGCCCAAGGAAGCGGCAATCCGTATAAGTCATAGGAAAATAGGTGATGTCTTTATAGACTATCACGGGGTACTGGCTGTAGGCCGGATCCATGACCTCACCATTTAGTGTGACCTTGAAGGCAGGCAGGGTCACACTAACTGTGCTGCCAGCCTGGACACTGAAGGTTGGGAGCGTCATCATGGCCATTGTCAGTAGAGTCAAGAGCAGTAATGGGCGTATCGAAGCTGTGATCCTTTTTCTCATGGTTTTTTATAGCCTCCTTGGCATCAGAGCTCGGCTCAGCACCTTTAGATATAGTCTTTTAATTCATTAACATGGTCACATTTTCAATTCACGCTTACTCTAAGACCTCGACAGGATTTGTGCGGTCCACAATGAACCAAATGCCATCCTTAGGGTTTCGCTCCAAAAAGACATAGGACTCCAGCAAACCATCCGGCATAGCGGTCTTACTGTGATCGAGCTCACATTCGTACCTGACTTTAGCGACAACAAAATGCTCCTCGAGGTAGTCATCCGTCCAGCCACGGCTTTTTGCGAACTCGCTGCCTTTATAATTCTCAATTTGACGCCGCGTCTCAAGCTCATCCACCTCGGATTTGATCACTTTCATGCTTAGGGTATAATCGGTATATTCCTCTTCAAGCCAAAGCATATAGTCCATCCGAACTACGTCCGACGGGATCGTAGGATCATAATCATCATCAGGAATTGGATCCCCCTTTGGATATCTATAGCAGGAAGCTGTGAATATCGTAAGCAACGCAATGCAGACTAAAATGAGCAACTTTTTCTGGAGTAAAAGGTTTAACGAGCTGCGATGGTTCACTTAAATCCCTCCAAATAATATTCTTTTGAAAACCAATTAATCAAATTCGCTTTTACAGAAGTGGATTTCCGGCGATCAAAGATATAAAAAATAAAAGAATCAGGATTGCAATCGCTATGATGATCCATCTTATGGTCTTATTACTCATAACGTCCTCCTTTCTTCCAGCCGATGTCTGAGGTTTAACCTCCAGATAGCCGCCTCTTGGGGCTGGACCGGTATAATTGGCATCAGAGCTTGGATCAGCTTATTTAGAAGCCTTCGATCAAAAGCTTCTGTATATTCAACGTTTAAGTGCGTGGTTTTGTTACAGCTTTTGCCTAATTATATTAATAATCTTATAGATCTTCTTTCTCCGGTGCACTCATTCGGTGGTGATATACCCTGAAACTAAGAAAATTAAGTAAAATTGTCACTGCGATCAGCACTGTGGATACGAAAGAGACCACCCTTGAAGTATCTATCAATGCCGACCAATCCTCAATACTGACTAGGTGATTGGTGTACATAATCTGAAACAGAAGCGCAACAGCCGCAGTGCTTAGGCTCAGAATAGTGAAGACCGACTAATTGTTAGGATCGTGCTGTCGATACCCCATCAGTTTCGCTATAGGGAGAGCCCAGGCAGTCAATCCTAGAATGATGCTGCCAAGATTAAGAAAGTTGGTCATATTGTCCTCCTTGTGAACTCGATCTTTATCAATTATAGGTTGCTCAAAATGAGATCGCAAAATACATTATCTTCTTTAATTATAACAGACTGGAAAATTATAAATTATTAAAGTTTAGGTATGTTAAGGTAACCCATCGACACAAGCGAAATCACAAAAACGAATTCGGGGTCAGGTACAGAGTTAAACTCTGTACCTGACCCCAACTTCATCTCTGTACCAGGCCTTGGTGTAAATTTACACCAAGCTTACATTCGCCCTATTATCCCTTGTACTGCCCCATTCCTCGATACTTGCCATACCTGGCTTCAAGGAGAGCCTCCAGCGGCATTGCCCTCAGTTCATCCAGGGTTTGCTTAATCCACTTGCCAGCCGCCTCCACCGTCTCTGCCTGATGCCGGTGGGCGCCGCCGAGAGGCTCCTCAATAATGGCATCAATGACGCCAAGGGCTTCAATATCCCTGGCAGTCATTTTCATTACAGATGCCGCCTCGCTTGCCTTTGTCGCGTCCTTCCATAAAATACTGGATAAGCCTTCCGGCGAGATGACGGAGTAAACCGCACTGGACAGCATAGCAACCCGGTCAGCTACACCTATACCAAGAGCGCCGCCGCTGCCGCCTTCTCCAATAACCACGGAGATGACCGGGACTTTAAGCCCCGCCATTGCAATCAGGTTGCTGGCAATGGCTTGCCCCTGGCCCCGTTCCTCAGCACCCAGACCGCAGTAAGCACCGGCGGTGTCTATGAAGGTAACAACCGGCCGCCCAAACTTCTCTGCCTGCTGCATGAGTCGAAGGGCTTTGCGGTAGCCCTCCGGATGCGGCATCCCGAAATTCCGGCGGATGTTCTCCAGGGTGTCCCGGCCCTTCTGATGGCCCAGCACCGTGACCGGCACACCCTCCAGCATGGCCAGGCCGCCGACCATGGCGGGATCATCGCTGTAAGCCCTGTCCCCTTTGAGCTCTATAAAGTCCTCGAAAATGCCCTCAATGAAGTCCATGGTAGTCGGCCTGCCCGGATGGCGTGCAAGGCGGACACAGTCCCAGGCAGACAGACCGCTGAAGGTCTCGCGCCTGAGCTCGGACACCTTGTCCTCCAGCTTATGCACTTCAGCGCTGAGGTCCAGGTCGTTATCCTCAGCAAATTGGCGCAGCCCCTGGATCTTCTCCTCCAACTCAAAAATGGGCTTTTCGAAATCCAGCTTATGAGACATGGGCTTCACCTCCCTGAAGTTTTGCGTTTACAGTTATGGATGCGGCTGCAGCTGCAGCTGCAGTTGTAGCTTCTGCCAACGCCGGCGCGAATCCGTGCATTTTCAGGAGCTTCGCAAGAACCGCCTTCATCTCCGCTCGGTGAACGATTCGGTCGACGAAACCCTTCTCCACCAGGAATTCTGCTCTTTGGAAACCCTCGGGCAGGCTCTGGCGGATGGTTTGCTCGATCACCCGCTGGCCCGCGAACCCAATGAGCGCGCCCGGCTCTGCCAGGATCACGTCCCCCAGCATGGCGTAGCTGGCCGTCACGCCGCCGGTGGTTGGGTCCGTGAGAACCGCAATATAAGGAAGACCCTCTGCCGATAGTCGCCCAAGCGCCGCCGACGTCTTAGCCATCTGCATCAGGGAAAGAATCCCCTCCTGCATGCGGGCACCGCCGGAGGCACAAAAGCCTATGACAGGCAAACGGTTCTCTATGGCAGTCTCAATAAGTCGCGTAATCCGCTCCCCAGCCGCGCTGCCAAGGCTGCCCATCATGAAGTCGGGCTCCATGATAAAAAGCGCCGCTGGAATACCATTGATACGACCCGTTCCGGTCAGGACGGCATCCCCAGCTTCCGACTGTATCATGGCTTTATCCAGCTTTTCCTTGTAACCGGGAAAAGCAAGGGGATCTACCGAGGTGACCTCTTTGGCTATGGGACTGAAGGTGCCTTGATCCACAAGATGAGCGACGCGTTCTTTACTGTTGATTCTGCCGTGCTTGCCGCACAGGTCGCAGACCTTGAAACTGCGCTCCCAGCGCTGTTTTGAGTGGATCGCGCCACAACTTGGGCATGCGGTTTCGTCTGGGCCTGGAGTCTTTGGTGCAGCCGTCACGTTTTGAGCTGTTTTAGCGTTATGGGATGAGCCCTCAGGATGAGATGGAGACGTCACAGGCGGGGTAGGCGTAACAGCCGGCGTCGACAGGCCCTGCCCCAAGCCCGCCGCTTCTCTTAACGCCGCAGCCTCTCTTGCGTCCTGACTCGACAGCTCAAGTCTGACCCACTTCTTTCTTTTGAGAAAATCGAGCTTCATAATTAAGCTCCTTTCAATTTCTGGTTCATGGTGAGGATGAGGTCATCCAAACTGGCTTCCAGAGTGCCTGTGTGAAACTCGCCTGACTGGAAATCCTCCAGCTCAATGAGGCTCTTTTGAAATTCCAGGTTGGTTTTGAGCCCGGAAATAATGGTTTCATCTAAAACGCGCTTCATGCGGTTCAGCGCTTCCGCCCGAGTCTCTCCCCAGACAATGATTTTGCCCAGCATGGAGTCATAACAGTGGGGCACTTTGTAATCCTGATAGATGAAAAAGTCGTTGCGCACGCCAAAGCCACCCGCCAAATGCAGGGCCTCCACGGTGCCAGCCGCCGGTCTGAACTGCATAGCAGGATCCTCTGCGTTGATGCGGCACTCCACAGCGTGCCCTTGAAGGCGAACCTCTTCTTGTCTCAGGCTCAACGCTTCTCCCCCAGCCACACGGATCTGGGTTTGAATCAGGTCTATACCGGTGACCATTTCCGTCACCGGGTGCTCCACCTGGATCCTGGTGTTCATTTCCATGAAGTAAAACTCACCCGAGCTGTCGAGCAAAAATTCAATAGTGCCGGCACCTATGTACTGAACCGCTCTGGCGGCGTCTGCCGCTGCCTTGTAGAGGCCTTGGCGCTGTTCTTCGGTCAGCGCCGGACATGGAGATTCCTCAATGATTTTCTGATTGCGCCGCTGAAGGCTGCAGTCCCGCTCACCCAGCGTCAGAACGTTGCCGTGGGTATCCGCCATGATTTGAACCTCCACGTGACGAGGCTTCACAATTCTTCGCTCGAGGTAGACTCTGTCATCCCCAAATGCTGCTTTAGCTTCAGATCTGGCAGTCTGCCAGGCATTTTCAAGCATCTCCGGTGAATCCACCACCCGCATGCCTCTGCCGCCGCCGCCACTGGCCGCTTTGACCATCAGGGGGTAGCCAATTCTCTCTGCTTCGGCACGTAAGGTTTCAAGATCGTCCACCGCGCCTTCAGTGCCTGGTACGACAGGGACGCCGGCCTTTTGCATGACTTCTCTGGCTTTGGCTTTGTCCCCCATCATGCGGATGTGCTCGGCGTCGGGGCCTATAAAGATGAGGCCGGCGGCGCGGCAACCATCGGCAAACTCGGCATTTTCTGAGAGGAAGCCGTAACCGGGATGAATAGCGTCAGCGCCAGTAGCCTTGGCGGCCTGGATCAAGGCATTGATGTTTAGGTAGCTGAGCCTCGCGCTGGCAGGACCTATGCAGAAGTCCTCATCTGCCAGCAGGACCGGGAGTGACTCCCTGTCCGCCTCAGAATACGCCGCCACCGACTGAATCCCCATCTCCCGGCAGGCGCGGATAACCCGCACCGCAATTTCACCGCGATTCGCGATTAAGATTTTCTTGATCATCCGTTCCTCCTGATGCTGAAAAGCGGCTGGCCATACTCGACAATGTCTTCCGGCTTCACCAGGATCTGCTCAACGACGCCATCCCACTCCGCCTGGAGCTCGTTCATCACTTTCATGGCTTCGACAATGCACAGGGTTTGACCTTTTTTGACCGATTGCCCGACTGTGACAAAAGGCGCTGCGTCCGGTGCCGGAGCGGCATAGAAGACACCTACCAGCGGCGCTTTGATCAGGTCTGCCGGTGATGAAGCTGGGGCTGGGGCTGGGGCAGAAACTGAAAACGCAGCAGCCGGTGCGCTTGCAGCCACTGGCAAGCTTTCATTGACAGCCGCAGCCTGTGGAGCTAATTGTGGGCGGAGCTCAACCGGTCTCTCAACAACTGCCAATTGCTCAGACTGCCGCTCGAGCACAAGGCTGATGCCATCCTTGGAATAGGCCATCCTGGTCAAATCCGTCGCGTTAAAGGCTTGAAGCAATATTTCAATCTCACGAATTTCCATTTAGTACCTCCTACTAATATCAGATGATGTTATCAACCAATATACCACGATTCAGCCTCGGTGACAACGCATATTTGTATGCAATGCCGCCTGATGGAAACCGGCAGGTTTCAAAACGGTCCAGGCAGAAGCCAGTGTGATGGCGGGAAAGCCCCATCGAGCGCAATAGCCTCATATGGATTAAGGAAGCCCCTGAGTGATTCAAAAATGAGATTAGCCGATGGTTACCCAACCTTCACACGGAATGTTCAGATGACCATCGGCTAAAATTTTTTAATATTGTACTCACACCAACTGCGTCTTATGCCTACCTCTCCCGGATCAACCCATCCCGATAAGCCTGCAGCAACGCCTTCAGCGCTTCAATGTCCTTCTTGAGGACCGCGCCATTGTCCGTGTCCCCCACCAGCATCCGCGACTTATTCTTCTCAATGAAGACACTGGTCGGCAGGATCTCCAGGTCCTCTCTGACCGCGCGTTCCTTCGACTCAAAGGGCTCATGGGAGACGAGGTGCATCCCCTGGGAATTGAAAATCAAGGTGTAGCCCGCGATGCCCGTGACTTTCTGGTAGGCCTTCGACAACCCCCCATCAATGGTGATCAGCTTCCCGCCAGCCTTGATGGGCATCTCTCCCTTGACCACCTTAACAGGCACATGACCGTTGATGATGTGGCTGGTCTCCGCATTCAGCCCAAATTCACTCAGGATGCGCACGCAGACTTCCTCTTCATCCCGGAGTGCATAATAGACATTCTTGACCTCTTTATGGGTTTCCTTGGCCTCGATAAAGTAGCGCTCAAAAGTCGCCATTTTACTTTTCCCAAACAGCGGGGATTTCTCGCCGCACCACAAATACCAGACCACGTCCAGGGCCTGGGACTTTTCTTCAGGGTCTTTCGAATAGTAAGCTCTGCGGACACAGTCATCGAAGCCGTCCAGCAGCGCTTTGCCCTTCAAGGGTTTGCCACAAAGCTCGAAGGTCTCAAACGCCCCCGCCTTCGTCAAAGGGATGCCGCCGTGATAGAGCAGATTCCCATTGAACAGCTTATACATGCTGCCCTTGTCCACCAGGAATCTGATGTGCTTTTGCAGATCAGTGGCATGCTTGAAGGACAGCCTCAGTTTGTCGACCACATCCTTCTCATCCGCGGACAGCTCGTAGGGCTTTGAAGGATCCAGTGTAGGAAAGTCCTTGTCCAGAAGCGGGTAACGCACGCCGTCAACCTCGACAGTTCCCGACGCCAAATCAATTTTTTCAAGAAGCCGCCGATGGTTCAGCCCGAGCTCAGGACGCCGCAGCGCCAGCTGTCCCTCCAGCTTCATCTGGATCACGGCAATAGCCTTCTGCATCCTGGACAGCAGCGCCAGATCCGTCTCCCCGAGGCTCTCCTCCTTGCTTCGAACCTGGAAAGTCGATGCGTAGCCCCCGGCGTACTTGTCCAGCGCCAGCCTCACCAGCGGCGACAGGTTGAGACCGTAGCCCTCCTGCAGCGTTTCCAGGTTCGCGTAGCGCAGCGACACCCGGACCGCGTCCGCCATGCAGACGTCCGAACCGCAAGCCGCCCCAATCCACAGCACATCGTGGTTCCCCCACTGGATGTCCACCGAGTGATGGCGTCTCAGGGTATCCATGATCAGATGCGCCCCTTTGCCCCTGTCGTAAATGTCCCCAATGATGTGCAGATGATCCACCACCAACTTACGGATCAGCTCCGCGATCGCCACAATAAAATCCTCCGCCCGCCCAATCGCCGTCAAGCTGTCGAGGATCCCCTGGTAGTAGCCCTGCTTCATGGTGTCATGCTCATTTTCGTGGAGGAGCTCCTCAATAATGTATTGGAACTCTACCGGAATGGCCTTTCTGACCTTGGACCGCGTGTATTTGTACGCCGCCTGCCGGCAGAGCCGCACCAGCTGCAGCATCATGGCTTCGTGCCAGGCCGCCATTTCCTCAGCCGGCCGCGCAACCCGCTCCAGGTCCAGCTTCTCCCTGGGGTAGTATACCAGCGTCGCCAGGGATTTCTTCTCCCCTTCGGTCAGGGTGTTTCCGAAAACGTCATCAATTTTCCGCTTGACCACCCCTGAAGCGTTGCGCATGACGTGATCAAAAGCCTCGTGTTCCCCGTGGAGATCCGCCAAAAAGTGCTCCGTCCCCTTGGGCAGCAGAACAATGGCACTCAAATTCACAATTTCCGTGCTTACCGCGTCCACCGACGGGTATTGCTTGGATAGCAGCTTTAGATATTCCAAATCATAGGGCATGAAGACACCTCCGAATTTATACCATCACCAGTAATAAATACCCTGCCGATGGTCACTATCCCCAAAAAACATGAAACTGGGTGTCTGACACCAAGTTTCATCCCCAAAAAACACAAAAATGGGCACCAAAAGCCAATCGGCCTCTGATCCCCATTTCGATGTTCAAAATCCTTATTTTGCGGCTAGGAATTAATGCCCGCCGCAGCCGCTGCAGCCACCACCGCAGCCAGAACCGGCCTTTTCGACCTTATCGACCGGCTCAACAAGATAGCCGTTGCCAACGAATTCAATCTTGATATCGCCCAAATCACTAAAGAGCTCTTTGTCTATGACAAAATTAACGTCTCCCTGCAGGTGTTTGAAATCCGTCTCTTTCAGCTCATCCAGCGCGAGACCGAGGGACGGGCCGCTGCAGCCATAACCTGCAACAAAGATCCTGACATTTTTGGGACCTTCCTGACCATCAATGACTTTGGCTATTTCAACGAGGGTTTCAGGATTAGTTTCCACTCTTAGCATAAGTAGCCTCCTATTCTAGAATCTGATAGGCTGCTGGCCTTCATCAGATTATTGGAATATAATTTAGTTGCAGCTCTATTATACCCCAGGATGGCTACATTGAGAACCATTGTCAACGATTTAAGTTTTTGATGCACGACTCACTTTGTTAAAATTTTCTGATGGTGAAATGTTCAGAGTTCTTACCGCACTCCGCGTCCCCCAATTAAAAGAAAAAACTGTCCGAAGGGCTCGTGAGAGACCTTCAGACAGTTCACCTTTAAAACTTACACCTTAAATCCTAGTGACAGCCGCTGCAGCTGCCGCAATCAGACTCATTTTGCTCCGCAGGCGCGACGTGGTAGCCGTTGCCTACGAACTCGACTTTAATGTCGCCAAATGATTCATAAAGCTCAGATTCCATTACAAAACTTACTGCGTTGCTATTGTCCACAACGTCCGTATCCTTCAGCTCATCCAGAGCCAAACCGAGTGACGGGCCGCCTCAGCCGTAGCCTGCGACGAAAATGCGCACGTTGCTTGGAGCGCCTTGCTGAGAATCCAGGACTTTTTTGATCTCGTCGATCGTAGCCTGGTTCGTTTGAATTTTCATGCTAAATCCTCCATTTCATGTTCGAATGCCGACCGTGATGTCGAACTGTCAATAAATCTTTTCTATGATCATAACGGAATGCATTAGATTTGTCTATCACCAAAGTCATTATACAACACATCCAGTGAAATGAAAACAGTTTTCAGTTGAATTTTATCTTTTTTTAATGATTTTTTCGCCGATGGTTTTTGACCCCCCCTATCCAGCACAACACTAAAACGCTGATTTTAGAATGATAATAACAAACCATATCGAAAGGGGGGTCATTTCCCCATGCCTTCAGCCCCACTCCTGAAACACCTGAAACCCTTCCTGAAAAGGAAGCGCTGGCACCTCGCTGGAGGTGTCCTCATCCTCATCGCCATCGACCTTCTTCAGCTGATTACCCCACGACTCATCGGCAGCCTGGCGGATCAACTGGCAGAAAAGACCGCAAGCAGCAGTGATATTCTGAATACCATAGCCCTGATCGTGGGCATCGCTATCCTGGTGGCGACAGGACGGTACTTTTGGCGCATCCTCATTATAGGCACCTCAAGAGAGGCGGAATATTGGCTCCGAAACCGTCTCTACGCCCACGTCCAGACCCTGAGGACGGACTACTTCAACGTCAACAAGGTCGGCGACATCATGGCCCTGGCCACCAACGATGTGGTCGCGGTCAGCCATGCCATGGGCATTGGCACGGTCATGCTGGTGGACGCCATCTTCATCACCCTCATGACCCTGATTTTCATGCTGATCACCGCCGACCTGCAGCTGACCCTGATTGCCCTGCTGCCTATGCCCGTCATTGCCACACTGGTCCTCTACGGTGGCCGCTTGATGCGAAGTCGCTTCAAACGGGTTCAGGAGGCCTTCTCGGACATGATGGACCTGACCCAGGAGGCCTTCTCCGGCATCCGAATTGTAAAGACCTATACGCGGGAACCCTTCCAAAAAGAGAAGTTCAAAGCCTCCAACGACCTGAACTACAAAGAGAACATGAAGCTGGTCAGACTCTGGGGCGGGCTGTTTCCCTTGGTCCGGACCATCGGTTCCTTCAGTCTGGTGCTGACCCTGCTCTTCGGCGGCCGCGCGGTCATTGACGGCCGCATCAGCGTGGGCGCCTTTGTGGCCTTCATCTCCTACGTGGGCATGCTGAGCTGGCCCATGATGGCCCTGGGATGGGTCGTCAACGTCATGCAGCGGGGCTCCGCCTCACTCTCCAGGCTGAACGACGTCTTCGACATGAAGCCGTCCTTCAGCTATGGCACTTTGGAGCCCGGTTCCACCACGTTAACTTCTGCCGTCGAAGCCGGAGTCACCAGTGCCAGAGCCGTCGACCACGCCGGCATTCAGAACCTAAGCTTCCGCACAGACTTGGGTCAAGCTGACAGCGGCCAGACCGTCTCGCCTTTAATCGAGCTGCGGGGCCTTACTTTCACCTACCCCGACCAAGTTGAACCCACGCTGAAAAACATCTGCCTCAGTATCCGAAAAGGCGAAAAGGTCGCGCTGATCGGCCGCACCGGCGCCGGCAAGACCACTCTGCTCCAGCTGATCACGAAAACCTGGGCTCCGGCCAATGGCCAAGTCTTCCTGGACGGCTACGACCTCAACCAGCTGACCGCCCGCGCCATTAAAGACCGCTTCGCCGTCGTGCCCCAGGACAACTTCCTCTTTTCAAAATCCATTGAGGACAACATTCGCTTTTATCATGCGCCGTCAGAGGACGCTGCCAGTACCCAAAGCCCTCTGCCGATGGTCACAGAAGCACCACACCCTCGCAGCGGTGAATCTGCCGCGACCATCGGCCAAATTTCTGTATTTGAAAGGTCTGTGACCGTTGAAAGTGCCGCCCAGGCTGCCTGCGTCCACGATGAGATCCTCAGCTTCCCGGACGGCTACGGCACCCTCCTGGGCGAACGAGGCGTGAACCTAAGCGGTGGGCAGAAGCAGCGGGTATCCATAGCAAGGGCGCTCTACCGAGACGCGGACATCCTGATCCTGGACGACGCCCTGTCTGCCGTCGACACCAAGACAGAGGAAGCCATTCTGCGCCACTTGAATGACGCCCTCGCCGAGAAGACGGTGCTGATTGTCTCCCACCGCATTTCCACCGTCAAGGACTGTGACCGCATTTACGTCCTGGCGGACGGCGAGATCACGGAGAGCGGCACCCATGCCGAATTGCTGGCCCTCAGCGGCTATTACCGGGACCTCTATGACCGCCAGCAGCTGGAAGATAAACTTGTCGGCAAGGCCGGCGGGCTCGACCAGAAACCGGTCCCGCAATCCGGTGCAGGGGCGCGCCACACCGAGGAGGTGGAGGACCTATGAAGCGCGACACGCATTTTGAGGAGCAGCAGATTGAAAAGTCCTTCGACCTCGCCATTTTTAAGCGCCTTGCCAGTTTTACAAAGCCTTATGTCAAGCTTCTGATCCTGAGCGGTATTCTTCTCCTCTTTGTCACCGCTGTGGACCTGATCCGCCCCTACCTGATCAAGATTGTCATTGACGACCACATCTCCGGTTACGCCCGTGAGTGGAAGGTACTGGAGGCCGAGCCTGCTGTTGAAGGCCTGACCTTTGCCGAGTATCAGGGCCGCTATTACGCCCGCGTGGATGTGCTGGAGAGAACCGGCGCTTTGGAGGCTTATGACAAAGCGGCCTCCGCCCAGCTCCTGAAGCTCGAGGGCGGTTACTATCTGCTGCCTGGCTATGTCCCGCCTTCGGAGATGGGGGCTGTGGAGGCGGCTATTGACCGGCGGGGCGGTACATTGCTCCCAGAAACCGCTGCCGATGGTTTCATCACCCACGACAAAGCCGCCATCATCCGCCTCTCCCTTATATTCATGGGGCTTTTGGTGGGCGCCCTCGCCATCAGCTACGTCCAGACTTTAATCCTGAATCACGTGGGCCAGCGCCTTGTCTATGACATGCGAGCGCATCTCTATGATCATTTGCTGGGACAGTCTCTGTCCTTTTATGACCGCAATCCCGTCGGCCGCCTGGTGACCCGGGTGACCAGCGATATGAAAAACATCAGCGAAATGTACACGGACGTCCTCATCCACCTGATCAACGACCTGTTGCTGCTCCTGGGGACCTTGGTCATCATGCTGTCCCTGAACTGGAAACTGGCGCTGATCTCCCTGTCGACGGTGCCTCTGGTCATCCTGGCCTCCTACCTGTTCCGACTAAAGGCCCGGGAAGCCCACCGGGCGGTCAAAGTTAAGATCGCTCGCATTAACGCGACTTTAAGCGAAAACCTCAGCGGGATCAGGATCATCCAGCAGTTCCGCAAGGAAAAAGCGCTCATGAACGAGTTTGAGGAGATCAACCGCGACCACTTGAACGCTTCCATGTCGGAGGTGCGCGTCTTTGGGATCTTCCGTCCCAGCATGAACCTGCTGTACACTGTGGCTCTGGCCCTCCTCCTCTGGTACAGCGGCGGCCGGGTGCTCCAGGGGGTTATTGAGCTTGGGACGCTGATCGCCTTTGTCTCCTACACGGAGCAGTTCTTCCGTCCAATTTTTGACCTCAGCGAGAAATTCAATATTTTGCAGTCCGCCATGGCTTCCTCTGAACGGATCTTTCTCCTGCTTGAAGAAAACTCCAGTCTGCCCAACGGTGAAAAAGTATTGGAGGATGGGGCGTTTAAGGGCCATGTGGTCTTCGATGACGTCTCCTTCAGTTATCACTCCGATGAGCCGGTGCTTAAAAACGTCTCCTTCGAGGTCGCGCCGGGCGAAACTCTGGCCATTGTAGGCGCCACCGGCTCCGGCAAGACGACCATCATCAGCTTGTTGTCCAGGCTTTATGATGTGGGGGCCGGGCGCATCCTGATTGACGGCACGGATCTCCGGGACTATGACAAGGCTTCCCTGCGGCGACGCATTGGCGTGGTCCTGCAGGATGTGTTCCTGTTTTCGGGGGATGTGCTGGAAAACATCACCCTTGGTGATCCTTCGATTTCTGAAGCCTCCGTGGTGGCCGCGGCCCGCAGGGTCAACGCGGACCATTTCATCAGCCGCATGCCGGGCCAGTACCACGAGCGGGTCTATGAGCGCGGCGCCACCTTGTCCACCGGACAGCGCCAGCTCCTCTCCTTTGCCAGAGCCCTTGCCTATGATCCCGGGATTCTGATTCTGGATGAGGCCACCTCCAGCATTGACACCGAGACGGAGCAGCTGATCCAGGATGCCATAGGTAAACTGACCCACGGCCGCACCACCATTGTCATAGCCCACCGCCTCTCGACCATTCAACACGCCGACCGCATCCTGGTCCTCCACGATGGCGAAATCCGCGAAACCGGCACCCACGAAGAGCTCCTGAACCGTGGTGGTTTATATTATGATCTTTACAGGCTGCAGTGGGTTGGGGACGCGGACAACTTTTGATTTGGTGACGCGGACAGATATAAAAATTGTACCAGAGCATGCGATAACAATTCTCACCGACGTAAGAATGAATGCTTGTATTAAAAACTATTACGGTCCCCCCCCGTTTCCGACCGTAATATCCGTAACATTACCCATAGAAGGAGGCCATCCCTTTGATCGACATTAGAACCACCGCTCCTCAGGAAATGATCGATATCACTAGACTCATCCGTGAGGAGGTCAGACAGTATGGCCTGAAGGACGGTCTCGTGATCGTGTTCGTTCCCCATACAACGGCCGGCATCACCATTAATGAAAATGCGGATCCGGATGTGGTTCACGATATGCTGGCCGCCCTGGAGAGAACCTTCCCAACGCATGGTCCCTACCGCCATGCGGAAGGCAACAGCCACGCCCACATTAAAGCGTCGCTGATGGGATCCTCGGTAACGGTTCCCGTCAAAGGCGGGAGACTTGCTTTAGGAACATGGCAGGGCATCTATCTGTGTGAGTTTGACGGACCGAGAGTACGTCAAGTTGAAGTGCAGCTTCTTGAGAGGTAAGTGGATTAAACATTCTTATAAGCAGGAAAGCCCCCGGCGACGGGGGCTTTCCTGCTTATAAGTTTAGGTCTTTTCAAACAAAAAATCGCTGAAATGGTTATAAATTAGCCAATTCAGCGATTTATTTTTGTCCTGTTATTCAAACTGATTTTTTAATGCCCTTCCTGTCTTCTCGTCACCACAAATGCCATCGAAAGTATAATCAGCCCCCCAGCCAATTCCCTCCTGCCAGGCACCTCACCCAGCAGAACCATGGTTGCCAAAATTCCATACACAGGCTCCAGGCTGGCAATAACGCTGGCGGTCTGAGCTTTGATTTGCTTCAGACTGCTGATGAAGAGCGTATGAGAAATCCCGGTGAAGACGACACCCAGAATTGCCAGTAAAACCAGTGATCTCCCCTCCAGGACGGGCTTAAGGGGGACAACCACGGGCAGCAGTACCAGGGCAGCGGCGGCGAACTGATAAAGTGAGACCTGACGGCTGGGGTACTGGGCCACATATTTCTTATTGAGGACCGAGAGGAGCGCAAAGGTCAAGCCGGACACAATGCCCCACAAGGCGCCCAGGGTCACCTGATTGCTTAAGCTGAAGTCGGGGATGACAAGGCTGACGCCCAGCATGGTCACCAGGGCAATGAGCACATCTTGGAATCGAAAGGCGCTCTTCAGAAGCCAGGGTTCAATAAAGGTCACAAAGACCGGAAAGGTCGAAAAAGTCAGAAGACCAACGGCCACGGTCGACAGCTGGATCGCCATGAAGAACGCGGTCCAGTGAATTGCCAGAACAACGCCCAGCAGCAGAAAGACCAGGTAGTCCCTGCGCTGATTCAGACGAATCCGCTCACCGCGAGAGCGCATAATCACGAAAAGAAATGGCGCCGCAAAGCACACCCGTCCCAGAGAAATCGCCAGTGGGTGCAGCGTCAGCCACTTCCCAAAAAGACCCGCCAGGCCAAACAGCAGGACGGCGAGGTGCGCTTCCATCAGCCCTCTTCTATGAGCAAGTTGCGCAGTATCAATCGAAGAGAGGCTTTCTGCAGGTCTTTGGGGTTTTCTCGAATCTTGTTTCTGCATCCGCCTGCAGGCCTCCTTCAAGATTAAACTACTCCTAAGCGCCCGACTCTCCCCGAAACCACGGAAAGAACTTCACGTCTTCTGTCAATAAGTGTCCCACAATGATCTCATCCATCAGAAACAGGATCATGTCCGATTTGACAACGTGGCCCTCCAGCAGCCTTTTCTTCACCTGCAGGCCTTTAGACAGCAAGTGTTGGTGAAAGCGCTCATGAAAAGTTACAGCAGGGTATCCTACCTGCTTCAAGATCGCCTCTTCCTCCTCGAAATGAGACACCACGTGGTCCAGCAGCTGATTGTAGCCCTTCATCAGTTCGTCGGACGGCACATCCTGCTGCATCATGGCCACTATGCCATTCGCATAAGATAGAAGCGTCTTATGGGCTTCATCAATCAGCGTATTGCCAGACGCCCACTCTTCATTCCAGATCATTTCAGACGACTCTGTAAGGTAAGTGTGGTCGCTCCACTCGGACACCAGGTTGCGGCCATGACTCTTGGACCGGTACATGGCCCGGTCTGCCCTGGTAAACCAGTTTTCCAGCTGCTCGCCGTAGCGGTGCTCCGCCACCCCAAAACTGGCTGTGACCCTTCCGATGGTCGGATGCAGCACTTGACTCAGCGCTTTTCTCAGCTTCTCCGCAGCCAACACGGCATGCCTCTGGTCCGTGCCCGGCATCAGGACAACAAACTCCTCGCCGCCCCAACGCGCAAAGAGATCCGTGGAGCGAATCATACTCATGACTTCAACGGACATCCGCTTTAGCACCGAGTCGCCAAAGCCGTGGCCCCATTGGTCGTTGATTTTCTTGAAAAAATCGAGATCAAAGATCAACAGCGAAAGCGGCGTCCCATACCTTCGGGAACGCTCAATCTCACCTGTTGCCCGCTTTTCAAAATAAAACCGGTTATAGGCGCCTGTCAGCTGATCTGTAATGGTCACCCTTTCTAAGGTTTCATTTTTTGACTTTAACGCCGTTGATAATTCCGACAGCTGAGATTCAGAGGCCTTTAACTGTTCAATCAGCAGATTCTTGGCTTCGATTTCCTTTAGCAGCGCCCGTTCAAGTGCTTTGCGTTCAGAGATGTCTCTGGTCACACCTATGATTTCAACGGCACCAGGAACTTCTGTTTTGAGGACTTGAATTGAAATTTCAACATCGACTAAATGTCCATCCTTATGATATTGTTGGAACTCGTAGATAAATTTCCGTCCCTCGAGCTCCGGATCTCCAGCAAGGTATCTTGGTATAAATTCGGCAGTGATGGCTTTCATTTTTTCCAGCGACTCAGGCGTCAGAGCCTCCTCAAGACTTTCCTTCATAGCCTCTTCAGGCGTCAGCCCTCTGAGCGCGAAAACAGCCGGACTGATATACTTGAATCGCCCGGTGTTAAAGTCGAGAAGCCAGATACAATCCGCCATATTATCTGTCAAAAATTTGTATCGCTCGGCGAGCTCTTTTTCTTTGGTTGACGCTGATCCAGACAACATCGAGTTCCATCCTTTACAAAATTGAATGAGGAGACGCTTTGATCCTCTGAAACTGGGGGTCAATAGGCACAGCCGCTGACACCCAGTTTCAACGCAGTCTCCTCTCCATCATACTAAATTCTATTTACATAAGAAAGGGATTATTTCGCTTTCGAATTCGGCTCCGCCTTTGCTTTCTCCTTGACCGTTGCCCTAACCATCGAGCCCTTTCAACAGCTTTTCCCCCCGCGCTGCCAAATAGGCATACAATCCGCCACTCAAGACTAAGAGCAGCACCAGCACTCCAAAAGACACCCAGTGCGCATTCAGCTGCGGATATTTGATGACCAGCGTCAAAGGCCCAGCGACGCTTCCCATTCCGACGAGCAGCGTGATCAGCGTCGCGGCGCTCTGTTTGACGGGCTGGGTTTCGCTCATCCAGTCCAGGAGCGGGTATCGCAAATTGATCACAAGACCTGCCAGGGACATGAATACAGCGTACGCGGCGGGGAGAGTGAGGAGAAGGAGACTATCGGCTGGGCCTGTTTTTAAGGCCGCCATTAGAAGCAGGCCATTGACCAGCACCGCCGGCAGAGTCACTGTCAAATTGACACCCATCTTGCTGTGAAAGACCGTCATGGCCTTCACCGGCGCAGACTTGGCAATCCACAGGGCCTTGCCCTCCAGGGAAATGGAGCAGGCCGTGGTGGAGGACAGCGCCATGAAAGTCGAGGCCATCAGCGGTGCCATTCGGTTGATATAATCCGCGAAAAAAGGCATCTCCAGAAGCTGGCCTATGGATTCAGGTCTGAAAAACATGAGCGCCACCGACATGGCGGTGAACAAGATCACCCCAAACGCGGTATTCAGAACGTAGATTGGCGAGGCGAAGTAGCGCCTGAGCTCCCGGGCATACATCGCCCGCAGCGCGCTTGCGACCTCCTGAGGACGAGCGCCCATGACGAACCTGCGGCGGGTTGAGGCAGCGGTCAGCCTGGTGTGGATGCGTTTATAGCGATAACCCACCAGAGCTGCGAAAGCCGCGAAAACCGCGAGGGACAGCAGCAAGTAGGCCAAAAAGGCTGTGGTCTGTCCTAAAACGACGCCGTTCACGTAGAAGCCGGCGAGCGGATAGATGTTGTTGATGAGCCCTGTCAGCGTCTCCGTGATGTCCGCAATGTTGACACCTTCCGCGTTGAACGAGCTGGAGCCGGCCATGAACGCCAGCACGGCAGCAGCCGACAGAAGGATGTTCAGCAGATTCTTATATCTAAACTTGGCCGAGACCAGGTGGATCAGGATGCCTATGGCGGTTGCCGCGACTATCGGCACAAACGGGATCATGAGGAGGGAGACCGCAAAACGGACATAAAACAACGGCTCCGGCTGGGCACGCAGACCATAGACTACGCCTGCAGGCACCATGACCATCAGGACGAAGCCAATATTCAGAAGATAGAGCGCCATCATCCGGCTCGCGACCACGACAGCAGTTTTGACGGGAAGGGCCATGATCATGTCGTAATCCCGGAAGTTGAACAGTGTCCCGTTGACTTTATAAATCGTCGTCATCAGGGTGACCAATGAGGCGGTGGCCATCATGAGGCCAGGCAGGAGCGGCAGGGCGTCCACAGTTTCGAAAGCCCGCCCGACCTGGTCGCTGTAGACATAGGAAATGCCCGTAAAATAGACAACCAGGAGCAGAGCGCCTATAGCCGCAAACATATTCTTGCGCCTTTGCCCCGGCACCTTGGTGTGCAGGGCTTTGTTGAGGCCGAACCATCCCAGCAGCTGAGGTCTCGTAAGCGACCATAGATTACGCATGATCCGTCAACTCCAGGAAAACTACTTCCAGGCTCGAGTCGCCGACAATGTCGTCCATCAGCCCCGCGGTGACGAGCTCGCCCTGACGGATGATCGCGATTTTATTGCAGAGCTTTTCCGCCACGTCCAGCACATGGGTGGAGAAAAAGATGGCCCCGCCGCTTTGGCATAGCTGGGCAAAAATATCCTTCAGGGTCTTGGCCGCTTTGGGGTCCAGTCCTACGAAGGGCTCGTCCAAGACCATCAACTTGGGTTCATGGATCAGCGCGGCAATGATGGCCAGCTTCTGCTTCATGCCGTGGGAGTAGGCGCCAATCAGGTCTCCCAGGTCATTTAGGAGTTCAAAGTCCTCTGCGTAGCGGCGGATGCGCTCTTCTCGGACGGTTGCGGGAATACCAAAGATATCTGCTATGAACTCAAGGTATTGGATGCCTGTCAGATAGTCGTAGAGGTCCGGGTTGTCCGGTATGTAGGCCAGTTTCTTTTTGCAGGCTACGGGATCTTTGAGGATGGAGCTCCCGTCCACCAGGATGTCCCCCTCTTCAAAGTCCAGCACACCTGCGATCGCCTTGATGGTGGTGGTCTTTCCGGCGCCATTGTGGCCGGCGAAGCCGTAGAGGTCCCCCGGCTCAATGTTCAGTGTCAAGTTGGAGACGGCCCTTTTGCCGCCTTTGTAGGTTTTAGAAAAATTTCGGATTTCTAGCATCATGTTCAGCCCTCCGGTTGATTGATTTTCCAACTTTTGTATACCCTTTTCAGGACCCGATTACCCAGTTAAGTTTGGTGACGCGGACAGGATTTGGTTTGGTGACTGACACTCACTCAACTTTGGGGACTGACACTCAATTCAATCTGGTGCCAGAGCTTTCGAAAACGACTCTCAATGAGTGCGCTATCCCCCTAATCCCCCGCTTTCTTAAACTCACAAACCACCCCCTGCACAAATATGTAAAACAATTTTTACGTCTTTACTCACTCAATTGCCTATTTTTGATTTTCAGAAACATTCCCGAGTCATGTCCATCATTCCAAAATTCCTACAAGAGGCCAAAATGAAGCCTTCAAATCGTTGCCCCCACATGAAGAAGAAAAAAACTGGAATTGGCACAATATTTGCGATTACAGAAGACAAGATTATGGAGGCGATTTGAATGCAACAAGAGCAAAAGTTGTTTGTAAACGGCCGGATATTTACGGCCAACCCGAAACAGCCCTACGCCGACGCTATGGTCGTACGAAACGGAAAAACCGTGTGGATTGGGAGCGAATCTGACATCGATTATACAGCCCTGGCCAAAGTCTCTCATCTCACAACCACCGACCTCAAAGACCGCAGGGTCCTGCCGGGGTTGATCGACGCCCACATGCACCCTGTGTACCTTGCCAGCGCTTCGGTTCAGATTGCCTGTACCCCGCCAGCCCTCTATTCAATAGAAGAAATGATTTCTCAAATCCGCGAAAAGCGCGATGCCCAAGGCTCCGGTATCTGGATTGAAGGCTGGGGCTACGACGAAGGCAAACTGAGAGAAGGCCGCACCCCGACCCGCCACGACCTGGACCGGGCGACTACGGACGCCCCCGTCAGCATGATGCGCACCTGCGCCCACATCTACTCCGTCAACAGCTTGGCCCTGGAACTCGCCGGCATCGACCGCAACACACCTGATCCGGCCGGCGGCGCCATAGGCCGCGATACGGATGGCGAACCAAATGGCATCCTCTACGAAACCGCCAGGGAACTGCTCTTCAAGGTCCTCCCCAAGAAAAAGCTCGCGGAAATTGCCGCCAGCCTTGCCAACCTCAGCACCACCCTGCTTTCCCAGGGCATCACCGGTGTCACGGAAATGTTTGCCCGCACCGGCCCCACGGATTACTTTGACCTTTACACCGCCGCACGCCAGGCCGGTTTCCGCCAGCGCGTCGCCCTCTGCTACCTGTGGGATGATCTGAAGAACGCCCCACCCTTTGCCCCTGAACGCCTCGATCACAACCAGCCAATTTTCGTTGGCGGCGTCAAGACTTTAGCCGATGGCAGCGTATCCGGCAGAACCGCCTGGGTCGATCCGCCCTTCCTATCCAAACACCAGGGCGATGATCCAAACGCCAACTGCGGCATGGCCACCATCACCCCTGAGGAACTCAGCGCCGCCGGCGCCTACGCCAAAACCCACAACTTGCAGCTCCTCGCCCATGCCATGGGCGAAAAAGCCATCGACATGGTCATCGATACCTTTTACCAGAAAACCGACACCCCTCAGCTTCGCATCGAGCACGCCGCCATGCCGACTCCAATGGCGCTGAAAAAGAGCTCCGAAATGGGCATCGCCTTTGTCACTCAGCCCGTATTCCTCTTTGCGGAAATCGAAAGCTACCTCAACAACCTGGGCTACGCTCGCACGAAAAATACTTATCCTGTCCGTTCCATTCTCGACGCCGGTGTCCATCTCGCCTTTTCCTCAGACGCGCCGGCGACCTCCTGGGCAGACCCGTCAAATCCTTTCGTTGGCATCCAGGCTGCAGTCACCCGCACAAGTTACAATGGAACCGACAACGGCCAGCAGCATCGGGTCGATCCAGTCACCGCCATTGAACTCTATACCCGCGAGGCGTCCAAGGTTGTCGGCTTCCCGGGTGTCGGACAGCTTGTGCCTGGCTTTGAAGCGGATTTTATCGTACTTGATCAGGACATTCTGGAGGCAGATCCTATGACCATCGGCCTGACTCAGGTTCTGGAGACATATATGGGCGGGGCCTTGGTGTATGAGAGAGCCTCAAAATAGAAAAATCATAAAGCAATGTCAATTAATAAGGAAGAGGACTCACCGCCTGTGGCAATGAGTCCTATTTTTGGAATTTTGAAGCAACAACATGGAAGGCGGTGTTGATAGACATTAGCCGCTGAGACTGTCTTCCATTTGAAAGTGTATTGATCTCAATTATCTGCGGCGTCTAGCTTCCTTCTTGAAAATACACGCTGATCCTTTCAAGATCCTCAGCCCTGACCTCCGTTTCAATCATGGGAATCAAGATGCGGCGCTGGTGGGGGAAAGCAGTCTCAATGTCCTTCAGATATTTTCCCTCAATCTCTCTCCTGCGGTTCCAGAACGGATCCGTGAGCCCCTCCGGCAGAATCCGGTTGACCACCAGATCACGCACCTCAATCTTGTATTTGGACAGAATTTGAATCGCTTTTTTGGTTTCCTCAATTGGCAGCTTTTCAGGGTTCAGCACGAAGACGAAGGAGACTTGGTCTCGGTCCGTCAACAGCTCTCGGGCGCGCTCCATTTTGGTCTTTCGGGCGCTAAGAGTGGAAATCACCGGATCCTCCAGGAGGATCGCCTCCAGTTTCTTCTTGTCGCGATTCGCCATGTCGTAAAGTGCCATGGCCTGCTTCCGCTTTTCAATCAACCGGTCCATCCAGCCGCCCATCAGCTCCGGCAGGGATAAAAGCCGTACCGTGTGCCCCGTTGGGGCAGTGTCAATGACAATCCTGTCATAATCATTACTGAGCTCTAGTAAAACCTCCATCAATTTGTCGAAGACAGCTGACTCGTCTGAGCCCGGGGTCACCGCGGCGGCGTCCAGCTGTTTTTCGATCTCTTTGACGATCACCGGGCTGACAATGCTCTTCATGTTGCGCTTGATGGTCCGGATGTAATTTTGGCTCTCTTCTTCCGGATCGATTTCCAATCCAAAGAGATTGGTCTGAAGCGCCGTTATGCCGGCGCCAATGGTTCGATTGAAAATGTCACACAAGGAGTGAGCGGGATCCGTTGAGACGAGCAGGGTCTTCTCTCCCTTTGCGGCGCAGGCGCTGGCGTAAGCCGATGACACCGTCGTCTTCCCAACCCCGCCCTTACCACCAAAAAACACGATCTTGTTCAAGTTATCCCAACTCCTTCAGCAGCAAAAGTCGCCCCAGCGGTCCCCATAAATGCTCTTTCTCGCCATGATCCTGCGCTCCCATCCCTCGAGATCCTCTGCCAGGTAAGGCAGCAGTTCCAAGCTGTAATAAGTGGTCGGCAGCGGAATCCCCAAAAGATCCCCATAGCACAGCAGCATAAAATTGTCCATTTCATCCATGGCTTCCTTTTGAATGCGCTTCGTGGCGTTGTCCTTAAAATCAAATATACCGGAGAGTAATTGCTTGAAGCTTTCAAACACAGCTTTCCACGGGACAGCTTTCATCATAACCCCTTCTTTCGAACTTTGTGTAACCTCTGCTGCTGGTTATTTACCCGTTTTTGGGGTGGTGACGCGGGTGGATTACGAGTTGGTCCCGGGGCCAATTACCCTCCCATAATAACTAAAAAACACAGCAGACCCGCCAGGGCCTGCTGTGCACCTTTGAACACTTCTATTTAAACACATCAAAAATTAAATCTTAGCCGCTTCAACGACCTCTTCATTTGTCTTTCCTTTAAAAATCACTCCACCCACAAG
>Ga0302251_1000570_pt1 | contig 32249 bp, 29 predicted proteins | sample AAG_RA_Gln_MG_FD_193534 | JGI IMG/M metagenome (GOLD analysis project Ga0302251, IMG submission 193534) | Enriched activated sludge microbial communities from anaerobic digester in WTTP, New Holstein, Wisconsin, United States - AAG_RA_Gln | ecosystem: Engineered > Bioreactor > Anaerobic >... | reverse complement strand
GGACTCCTCCAAAGGCCGGGACATGTTCTTTCCTCCTTGATAACTAATCTTTTATACTATGCTAACCGAATTGTCATGGCAGTTAGCCTATCTGTCAATTGTGTAGGTCTGACCCCTCGGACTTACCCCTCTGTAGGTCTGACCCCTCGGATGATGCTTAGGTCTGACCCCTCGGATGAGATGATGACCCTTGGATGCCTCACCTGAGGCCGCGCTCAAAATCCCAATGGTAGTTCATGCTCCAACGATCCCTCAGACCAACCATCACCCTTTGCAGCGCCAGCGGCACGGGACAGCCATGGATTTTGCGGTATTGCCAGGCCTCCCACTCCCTCTCGCCGGCCGTGTATATCCTGTCATGCCCAGGCTGTTTCTTAGACGCGCGAAGATCTCTGCATATAGAACCCGCGATAAGCTTGAAGGTTTCCTTCCCCATAAAAAAATCGGGATCTATCGCAATAAAAAAATGTCCAAGCGAATATGGAGACGGCGACCCGTCCGGATCAACCCCGCAAAGATCTTTCATCCACCTGCCTCCTCCAAGCGCGGCGCAGAGAATCTCGACGATCGCGGCATAACCATATCCCTTATAGCCACCCATGACATCGCCTATCCCACCAAGCGGCGCGAGAGCGGCGCCGCCTGACGCCAAAGCCTCCAATATACGCGCGGGATCAGTCATCGGAAACCCGTCCTCATCGACGACCCAACCCTCCGGGACAGGCTTGCCATTCCTGCAGTATGTCTCTATCTTGCCGCGCTGTGTAATGCTTGTGGCGCAGTCCAGGACAAATGGAAAATCCTCGTCGGTCGGGATTCCAAACGTAAGCGGATTTGTGCCCAGCATATTCTCAACCCCAAACGTGGGCGCAATAGACGGCCTCGCGTTTGTTCCGGTAATCCCGATCATGCCTGATGCCGTGGCCATAGTCGCGTAATACCCGGCTATACCGTAATGGCTTGAATTCTTTGCGGCAACCATTCCTATGCCGTACTCGGCCGCCTTCGACACAGCCATTCGCATCGCCCTCACGCCGACTACATGTCCCATTCCGTTATTGCCGTCCAAAACCGCGGCAGCCCCTTTGTCCTTCAAGACGTCGATCTTGGTGACAGGGTTCAGAATACCGGCGTCTATCCTGTCGATATATATGTGCTTCAGCCTGCCAATCCCATGGCTGTCTATTCCCCGCTTATCGGACTCGATAAGCACACGGCCCACAATTTCCGCATCCTCGCGCGGAACTCCGGCGTTTTCAAGACAATCAGCGATAAATCGCTCAAGCTCGTCAAACGACACCCACGCGCAGTTTTCATAATCGCCTTCCATACTCATCACCGCTCGTTTAAATATAATAAATCCCCCGCCGCTAAAGACCGCTTTCTTTCATCGCGCATAAGCTTCACGGCAGCAGCGGCAGAACCTAATGTCCAATATGTAAGATATCCGCCGCCGCCTCTTGCTACAATAATCAATATCCCGTAAAACAGCAGCGACATAATGGAATAATCTACCGCCAAAATCTTAACCCCTTTGTATCTGATCAATACAAACAGCAGATAACACCACAGCGAAAGAAAAAATACAAACCCGAAAATACCGTAATATTCCAAAAACATCAGGGCATTATGCGAGGCAGTACCTGGCCTGCCGATTTTCAAATCAAAGGCATAATCGCCCAGCAGAAATCTGGAACGCAGCGTCTCCCTGTTCATTTTCAAAATATCTCTTCTGCTTTCGACGGATTCTTCTTTTTCACCGCTTGCCAAAGATTGTAAAATCCAGTTCTCAGAATCCAGATACGCTTCATTCCCAACCACATGAAACGCACCGTAAAGCAACATAACCAAAGTCACGGTTAAAAACACTGTGAATTTTAATATCCCTTTCCGTTTATAAGTTTCAATTAAAAAATAAACAACCGTTGCGAATAGAAATCCTATAAGACTGGCCTTACTGCCAACGATATATAATGAGACAAGGGACAGGCAAAACAAGCAAACCTTTTGAACCTTCCTTCTGCAAAGCAGCAAAGCCAAAAACGTAAGCATCGCAATCTTATCGCCGTAGCTCTGATATGAAACGCCATGGTTGTCCGCGCCGGAAGAGAGATCCAACAAATAAACCAGCCGCCGCAGCGAATAATTTGCGTCGGCTCCGTTTCCAAGGACCATCATCACAAAAATAGGCACAGCCGTAAACAAAACATAAACAAGCAGGGCCATCCTATGATGTTTGTCTAACGCTCCCCATAAGGTTTCATCAATGGCAATAAAAAAAAGACCGAAATTTATAGCCGATGCCCCGCACTCGACTATCACATATTGCATGTCAATCTTCGTTAATTCCGGGATATTTACCACAAACACCACAAAACAATACAGCATAAAACCAAGGACCACCATGCCTAGAACGGACATCCGGCCATTAAACGCCGTAAATTTAGTAACCGAGGCGACGGAAGTAAGCCCACAGAGCACGGCCACCAAATAATATGGGTTTGGCACAACATAACCCAACAGTTCGACCTGCCACCGCCATTCGATTACAAGAAAAAAAAGCGACAGTATCAGAAAATTAAAAGAAGTCAGAGTTAAATATCTTCTCATGCCATAACCTCGAATGCCACCATAAATCAACCCATAATCACAGATCTGTACAGATCCCAGTCTCTTTCATCATCAAACGCGCTGTAGTAATTCGCCAAAAAATGATACGTGTGGACATATCGTGTTGCAATTCTTTATGCACCTATTAATACAGCAACTATTTTATGAGCTCTTCGATAGAAATATCCTAGCATTTAAACTGCTAAAAAATCTCTGCAAACGTTAGCCAAAACATAGCCTTTGCCAATTGAATCTGCTTTATAATTTCTGACGCGAGAGCGATGTTTAGACTCTCCATTATATCTTCAAGCATTTTTTAATATTTAATTTTACTAACAGTACCAACGTAATCTTAGCTAGTCAAATCATTACTTTTTTAAATTTAAGTATTTATATTAGTTGTTTCCATAAGAAATAATAATATATTATTCCACTACATATACATGTTATAATACACCAATGCAGTGGAACAGAATTATGGAAACATAACGTTGCAAAAATAATAGGCATTAATTCTGTAATTATCTCAGCAAACGCTTTAATAATTTTTAAAAACATCATTTTCATATTAATTTTAATAAAATACGCAGGAATTGCTATTCCTAATATCATGCTAATTGAACCTACATAAGAAAGAATCGTAATTGCTATTATAGGATCATGTCTACCTAAATACAAAGACAAAAGCCTTAATGCTGTATATATGCTGACAAAAATAAAGGCATGTTTTTGTAGCATCATAATTATAAAAATCATGCTTAAGGGAGAATACACAAAATTTAATGCAACCCAAGGGGAAAGTATTTGTGTTATTCTACCTGCTTCAAGCCATTCAGCTCCCAAAACTGGCACAAAAATACTGGGCGCCAGCAACCCTATAGCAAGAATAGGGAAGATGCCTGTTCTGACTAGCATCAGCATTGTTTTTAACATAACATCAGCAACATTACCATGAATTTTTGCTTCACTTGCCCGTTGTATAAACACCTGCCCAATCGCCGTCCCAATAAGCGCCGAAGGAAGAGCAAGAACTTGCTGTGACATTGAAAATGCCCCAACCACTTCAGGAAGAAAGAAATAAGCCATGATAATCGGCAATAAGTAAGAACCAGACATATTTAAAAGGGCACTTGGAGTTTCATAAAAAAACATTTTACGGTACGCTAAAACAGACCTTTTAATATGGGTAAAACTAAAGTTTATTTTATTTGATTCTCGCAAAAGCACGCGAATTAAAGATGTGCAGCCAAAACTTTGCCCCAAAATATTTCCCACAAGGAGCCCTAATGGCTTTAAATTTAACATACCTAAAATTAAAATTGCTATGGCACGAGATATCGTTTGAGTAAGTTTGGTTTGTGCAATGAGCGAAAAAGACTTAGTGCGTATCGCCCACTGCGTTAACATGCTATAAATTCCTACACAGAGTACTCCAATTATTATCAGGTAACGGTAAGGAATCAGCACGGCATAAGATGTGTTCTGTAAAAAAAATGATACAAATTCAATAATCAATGCAAATAGAAAAACACATAAGCATTGGGAAATTATACTTATCCAAACCAAAGAATGCAAGTAACGGTCTGTCCGAGCTAAAGGTATGACCAAATAAAATCTAAATCCTGACACTGTTGCCAATAATCCGACCACAGACGTAAATAATGAAAGTGTTCCAAAATCTGATGGTGAATATAGCCTAGAAAAGACAGGCATAGTTAGCACATTGATTACCTGTGCAACAACAGACGCACTAGAAAGCACAGCAACGTTTCTTAAGAAACTATCTTGTCGTGATAACAAGGTTATAAATTTCGCAATCATCATCTGTCAAAAAAACATATAAACTGTTATTAATAGCATAGTATAATCCACTTTTTCTGCAATACATCATATCCCTTTAATAAATTTTTAATTATTTACTAGTTCATTGTAAAGAGAAATCAGTTTCTTTTCTTCTTTCCCCCAATTGAACTCTTCAAGAACCGCTCGTCTGCCGTTTTCGCCCATCTGTTTTGCGATATCGGGGTTGTCTATTAAATACTGCATGGCCTTTGCTAATGCGCCCGCATCACAAGGCGATACACAAACGCCGCATTGCCATTTTTCTATTATCTGTCTCCACAAAACAAAATCCGTGCATATAATGGGCAAGCCTGCGGCCATATACTCAAACAGTTTCGTGTTCCCAAGAGTCCCCAACCTTCCGCCGCTGTTGCGCGAATAGTTCAACACGGCCAGCCCGGCAAAGCAACAGGACATCATGTCGGCCACTTTTTCATGCAGCACTTTGCCATAAAAATTAACCTTAGGCCATGCCGCGTGCCTCTTTAATTTCGATATGTACCCATCATCACCGGTGCCCATTAACGTATATGTCCCGTCAGTTTTTAACAGGGCGTCCAAAATCGTCTCGTGCGTCCAATCCTCGCATATGCCTCCCGCAAAGACAAAGGAGTTCGTTTTACTGCTTGAAGGGACACGCGTCGTCTCTTCATTATCAATTATAGGGTAGTTAGTTATCATTTCAGTGTTTGTGTTTATTTTCTTTAATTTTTCAACAAGATGCGGCGTTACACCGATGAGATAATCCATCTCTTTCAATGCGCGCCTTGCATATACATAATAGCTGCCAGCAACTATTGGTCGCAGCGGCGCCAGTATCCAACGTTTGCCCATGATCTGGGCGGCCACATCCTCATGACTGTCAAAGACGACTTTTTTGCCTGAGCGCTTTATTTTTAATGCCAATGACAGTAACTCTGGATCGTGAAAATGGTAAACGTCCGCATTAACATCTGTCGCTGCTTTACCCATCACGCTTGACGCTTTTTTAATCCTTTCCACCCTGTTTTTCGGGCTAAACTCAACGGGAACAATCGCAACTCCATTTCTCTTCTCACAAACCGAATGCGAGCTTGGTTTCTCCGCGACCAGCAAAGTAACATCATATCCGGCTTTTGCAAGAGACGAGCACTCCTTATGGAATATCCTCGTGTCATATCTTGTATGCACGCTTGTTATATGGCATATTTTTGTCATCAATTATCCGTCACTCTCCGCAATTAAAAATTGCTCACCGCAATCCTAACTATCTTTTCCGCGGCATGCGCGTCGCCGAAAATATTTGCAGGATAGTCAAACGGCTTGAGTATGTTAGAAAACAAAGATTCCCAGTCTGCTTTCAGTGGATCACTTACAAGCATATGCCAGCACGTATCCGTTATCTCCCGCCAGCCCTGCGGCATGATTAAAAGTCCTCTTTTACCTGCCCAGTACGATTCTTTCTGAAAGCCTCCGCTGTCGGTTATTACAAACCTTGCGGTTTGCGTAAGGGACATCAGCTCAAGGTAACCAAGAGGCTCCGTCACGATTATATCGTCAAGCAAACTCTCAATCCCAAACTCCGCGATTCTTTTGCGCGCACGCGGGTGCAACGGCAACAAGACTTTAATATTAAACTTTTTAATCGCTGTGTTTAAGGCCATTAGAATTGATTCAAGAACATTAGGATCATCCGTATTGAAGTCCCTATGTATAGTGGCAACCAAATACTCTCCTTGGGAAAGGCCATGTTTTTTCATCTCTGCTTTAGGATCCAGCTTGCCGGACATTTTTATGTAAAGGTCATACATCACGTCTCCCGTATTATAAACTCCTCGCTCTATTCCCTCTTTTCTAAGGTTCTCAACGTTCAGTTGAGTGCATGCGAAAAGCATGTCTGATACATGGTCCGTCAGAACCCTGTTAATCTCTTCCGGAAATAGCTTATTGTATGTCCTTGGTCCGGCTTCAACATGCGCTATAGGTACATGCAACTTAGCGGCCGTTATCGCGCCCGCGAGCGTGGTATTTGTGTCGCCGTATAAGAGCACCAGATCCGGCTTTTCATCAAACAGGATTCCCTCAAACTTGCGCATGGCTTCAGCTGTCTGCTCCGCATGAGTCCCTGAGCCTATTCCCATATTATACTTGGGACTCGGAATAGCAAGCTCATCAAAAAATGTACCGGCCATGTTGAAATCATAGTGCTGCCCGGAATTGACCAGAACATGATCCCATGCGTTGACATTACGAACCGCTTCGTTTATTACAGCCTCTTTTATAAACTGCGGACGCGCTCCAACCAAAGATACAACTTTCTTCATCTCCCATACGCTCTCATGATTATCTCAACGGTCTTCCTTGCTTCCCTCGCCGTGCACAGCGGTTCTATTTTCCCGTCAAGCACGTCGAAAACATGCCTGTAATATGGAAGGTGACCGAAGCCGTAGACGGAGGGAGGAGCAGTATCGGCGCGCCTTGCTTCTTCATCCATTGGATCCTCGTCCGCAAACTCCCAATGCTCTATTTTATTGAGGGCAAATCCGCCAACGCGCGCGGTTCCGCGCTCGCCGATGACCGTGACGCTGCCCTCGAGGTTCCTGGGATAGGTGAGGACCGTTGCGTTAATGCTACCTATCGTGCCGTTTGCGAACTTTATGGCGACCGATATCGTATCTTCCGCCTCCATCTTTATCTTCTGCGTCGAGTACTCGGACGTCACGTCCACGAAATCCCCTCCGAACCACTGGACAAGGTCCACATAGTGGCTTGCCTGGTTTGAAAGGCACCCTCCGTCAAGCTCGTAGGTGCCGCGCCACTTCGCCATGTCGTAATACTCCTGCGGGCGGGTCCAGAGGACGTTTGCAAGTATCATGTAGACTTTGCCGAACCTGCCTTTTTCAAACGCGCGCCGCAGCAACTGTATGCTTGGGTTGAAACGATTCTGCTTTACAACCATGTATTTTACACCGGCTCTGTCGGCGGCGTCTATGGCGCTATCGCAGGCTTCAAGCGAGCAGCCCTGCGGTTTCTCGGAAAGGATGTTTACTCCTGCCTTGGCCGCCTCGATCGCCTGGTACGGGTGCAGGCCGGAAGGCGTGCAGATGGAGACAAGGTCGGCGTCAGCCGTATTTAACATCTGCGAGTAATCGGTGTAAGGTTTGCATCCGCCGCTGATCTTCTCCGCCGCTTCACGCGCGCGCTCGGGAACTATGTCGCAGCAAGCGACAATCTCAGCGACTCCCTCTTCTTTGAGCCTCATAAGAGACTCTATGTGATTTTTGCTTATCCGGCCGCAGCCGACTAGAAGTACTTTACGCATGGGTTCCCTCCAGATTCTGCTAAGCGATTGCTCAGCAAGTGTTTGCCAATTTTCTCCCGTTATTGCCGCGTTGTTGCGTACCTGAAGCATCTCAGCCTTTCTTCTTTACATACCTGATATGCGACTCGTCGTGTTCGCTCAGTTTTCGATAGCCATGTTCCATCCAAAAATTCCTCACCACGGAATTTTTAGCGGTAGGGATATATTCCGCTTCGATTTCAGTGATTCCTTCTTCAAACAACGCCTTTTCTATATGCGCCAGGAAATCTCTCTCCACATTCCTTCCCATCACCCTGCAACTCATGAGGAACGTATCGATTACAGCCTTTTCCTTTTCCCGCTTCACTATTGCAAGTATTATTTTCCCATAGCTTCCAAACCGGTCCTCAAGTTCTCCTATCCATATGGTGTGGCCTTCCGAGCGCATCATCGACACTATGTCGCCCTCCGTATACCTTCTGGATGTCAGGTTGAACTGGTTGGTTTTTTGCGTAAGCTGCGCAGATCTTGCAACATCATCCTTGTCCGCTATCCGAAACGTCTTTTTCATGTCAAGGGACGCAAGGTAATCTTCCAAAGACGAGCTCGATTCTCTGAGTTTAGTCCTCTTATGTTCCGCTTGATACTGCTGCGTCTTAGCCGCGTCTTCGGATGTCAGCTTGAGTATTGGGAAATATTTGTTGGCAATCTCCACAGCAAAAGCTTCCAGCATGGAAGTGTCTTTCGGAAATTCAGGCACGGCGACATCGGGCAGCTTAAGGACAACTGTTTGTCTCTCTACCGGGTTGTCGTCTACGAAAACGAACGAATCAAGCCCAATGTTAAGATCCCTCGCGAGCCTTTCTATGTTGTTCGGCTTGGGATCCCAATTAGCGGTTATCGCGACAAAATCATCTTTCCTCAGAATCATTGCGGGGTGCTTGTTTATACCTTCCAGCGCGTCTTCCTCGTTGTTCTTGGAAACCACCGCCAGCATAACACCTTCGTCTTTGAGGTCTTTCAGCCGTTTTTGCATGTCCCTGAAACGAGCTCCCTCTTTCGATTCGGATAGTTCTATGCCTCCTACTCCGTCCTCGCCGATGACCCCGCCCCACAAGGTATTATCAAGGTCAAGCACAAGACATTTTTTTCTCCTGCCTCTTAGCGCATTGAGCGCCCTCGCGATTTCCGTGGCAATCGCTCTTTCCCCCGACAGAGAAAACGGCATGCTGCCAAGGTACCACATACGTGGGCTGTAAAACTTCTCTCTGCCCATATTTCTTGCTATTTCAGCAAGTTCGATGACGGGGATCCCGGCGTCCTCAAGTTCAGAACGCCAAAATGATTCCACCCTGTGTTCAATTCGTTTTGAGACAAAAGGCAGAATTCTTTTCTGCGGGATATCCAGTGAGGATACGAAAATCGACGTGTCTTTGTGCTGTTCCGCAAAGGCCTTTATTGGGTCAAGCGATAGGACAAGAGTCTCCTCGGCGTCAGCCCAATTAAGGCATCTCTGGTCACCAAGCAGCTGCGTGCCGTCGATTATTAGGAATACGGCTTGGGGCGACAGGTTCAAAAAATCAGCGTTAATTAGATCCTGCACCCACGTGTTATAGCCACATCCCATACGCACTTCTTCGTCTGTTGCTTTTGAAACAGCCTCAGCCAGAGTATCTGCGGTAAAATTGGAGAGCAGCGTTATCAAAACTCGCCCCACCCTTTCAGCCCTTAAGCCCATTTATTTATTCTTAAATTGCGCAGTGGTTACGCCGTTATAGAGTGGCCCCCGTCCATAACGTATGTCTGTCCCGTAACCCATCTGCTTGCATGGGACAACAGCCATTCTATCATCGCGGCCACATCCTCGGGATTGCCAAACCCAAGCGGATATGCGCTTTCAAGTTTCGCTCTCTGCTCTGATGTCATTCTGTCAAGAAATTCGGCGGACATGTCCGTCTTGACAAGCCCTGGCGCGATGCAATTAAGCCTTATGTTCCGCTGCGCAAGCTCGGCCGCCGCCGCGGGCAAGAAACCCTCCAATGCGCCTTTGCTGGCCCCATAAAGGGATTTACCAAGCGCGCCTTCTCTTGCCGACAGCGACGATATCAAAACAAACGACGCGCCTTCCGGCGAAGCTATGTTTTTTTTGGAAAAGCACCTTACGGCTTCCATCGCTGAAAATGTGTTCACATCGAATATTTTGCGCGCCAAGTCCGGCTTGCTCATTGAAAGCGGCAACGTAAGCTGCGTCCCGGCACAGTACACAAGGCCGCGCACATGCCCCGTCTCCTCAAGTACTTTATCGGCGAAGCCTTGGACTTTATCAGGATCTGAAAAATCCCAGCTTATAAGCTTAACGGCATCAGCATCGCAAAAAGAAAACGCTTCCTTCAATTTGTTTATGTCACGGGCCGCAGCTACCACACGCCCCCCAGTCTCCAGAATCTTGCTCGCGGCGGCAAAACCTATGCCCCTTGACGCACCCGTTATAACTACCCATTCAGCATTCATACTCGACAACCTCCGCGCACACGCAAGGACCCAGTTCAAATGAAACAGACGCAACGGAAAGTCCCGCCCCAAATCCACAAGCAAGGACATTTAATCTTTCTGAGGATATCCTGCCGCGCAGTTCAGACACAAGTGTCACGGGAATTGTTGCGGAACTCGAGTTCCCATATTTTTGAATGCTCGTGGGGACCTTCTCAGCAGGGAATCCAATCTTCTTAGCAACCTGTCTAACCATAAATAGGTTTGCCTGATGCAGAGCAAGAATGTCGTAATCGTCCGCCTTGCTTTTTGCCGCTGCCATGAGACGTTCTATGTTCTTTGGCACAGAGCGCACCACGAAGTTGAACACCCCCATTCCATCCATTTTCATGTCTATGCCCCTGCGTATTCCGCCATCAGGATACTGTTTGTAAACAGGGCTTTCCGGGCTGACTCTATTTCTGTAGCCGCCTTCAGGAATGATGAGCGCTTCTCTTTGGCTCCCGTCAGTGTCAAAAGCAAAGATCCACTCGGACGTGCCCTCGCACGGCTCTATGACCGTAGCTGTGCCGGCGTCACCAAAAAGAATCGCGGTTGCTCTGTCTTTGGGTGAAGCAAAATGGCTGTGCGTATCTCCATCCAAAAGAAGTAGCGGTTTTCTCAAAGAAACAGACGCCATAGCGGCTATCCATAGGCCATAGACATATCCGGAGCATGCCAAATTAATATCAAAAGCTGCAGAGGATTCGGGCAAACCCAGAAGGTTTTGCGCAAACGTAGCATTATTGGGCAGCAGCAGATCCGGAGTCTGTGTCACACATACAATGCCGCCAAAAGATGAAAAATCAAAACCTCCAGCCGCACCGAGTGCCTCAGCTGCTCTGACACAAAGATCAAGGCTTGTGACAACGCCCTCAGGACATGTGCGTCTTTGAACAACTCCTGTGGTCCGGACGACGCTTTCTGCTTCATCGCCGTACAGTGTTCGTCCAAATTCCATGTTGTCGATGATACGCGACGGAACACAAGCCGCCATGCCGGCGACGCGCACACCATTCACCACCGCTGTACCATGGTCCCGCATCTCAGATCTCCTGCTTTGCGAATTCTATGATATCGCGTATAGATTTTATCTTGGCTATTTTCTCAAGCGGGACGGTAATGCCGCTCTCATCAAGCGCCATTATTATCTGCAGGGTCTTAAGAGAATCCCAGCGAGGAAAGTCCTCCATCGAGGAAGACTCTTTTACATCCGAACCCAGGATATCCCTTGCGATTGATATAACTTTATCCTTCAAAAAAACGCCTCCTATTCTGATGTAAGCGCGTAAAGTTCGCCAACGGTGTTAAGTTTTAAAAAATTGTCAACTTCCAATTTAACGCCAAGCCTGTCCTGCATAAAGACCAGTATGCCAAAACCCGTAAGAGACGACCAAAATTCGCATGATTTTCTAAAGTCCGACTCCAGCGTCAGAGACGACGGGTCAGCCTCAATTATCTCCGCAAGCTCATTTATGAACTGTCTTTCGTCCATTTTCATCATTTCGCGCACTCCTTTATTCCGCCTTATGCATTTAAAACTACTTCTATCAAACCGATATTCCTTGAATATAAAAACGCGACATCGCTGCCGCCAAGCGCGGGGGCTTCTTCAGGTTTGCGCAGCTCAACAAAACCTTCCGCCAGCATTTTTTTTGCAAAAGACTCATAATCTTGAACGCTGACTGAAAAACATACGTGGTACGGCACCGGCCCTGTCTTTTGCAGTATATTGGACACTGGAGACCCATCTTTAGCGGGCTCTACAAGCTCAATGACATTTCCATAGCTATCTTTCATCAAAAGAATCCTTACGCCACGAAACATATCATCACATATGTCATTACACGGGTTAAAGCCCAAAAACTCAAACGACCTAGCAGCCTTATCTATCGAATGAACCGCCCATCCTATGTGTGATAGCTTAAAATTTTTCAATTAACAAACGCACCTCTCTTGCACAATATTGCGAGTTCCTTTAAATCTAGACATCGTTGCCTCGCCTTCAGCGCTTATTCACTCATGTTTAAGCCCTTCAATACTGTAACAATGACATTGTTTTGCTTTTTTCCTAAAATTATGTATATCTTTATATTTTTGTGGCTTCATTAATTTTATACGGCATTATGAGCCTGGCCGGGTCGCCGTGCACTGTAACTCCGTCCTGGTTAACCGACCGATAAACCACCGACTTCATACAAACACGTACTTCATTCGCAATACTAACGCCATTGCGTATCACAGCACTTGGCGCCAGCCAGCAGTCACGCCCTATGACACAGCTTCCGCCTATCTGACACCCCCCTGTAATCATACAATTTTCTCCTATTTGAACATTATGTGCCACCTGCACCAGATTGTCTATTTTGGTGTTATTACCTATTGTGGTATCGTCAAGCACTCCCCTGTCGACGCACGTATTAGCCCCTATATCGACGTCGTCCCCTATGACCACTCCGCCCATGTGACGTATCTTTTTGTATCTGTTTTTTTCATCCAAGACATATCCATGCCCGTCAGCACCGATGACAGCCCCGCTTGAGATATGACATCTTTTTCCTATTTTTACATTGTCATATATCGTTACGTTGGCATCAAGCCTTGTGCCGTCGCCTATGACACAGTCAGCGCCTATTATGCAACCCGGGCCAATATAGGTATTCAAACCGATTTTTGTGGATTCATCAATTATCGCATCTTTTGAAATACCTGTTTTCGGCTCCTCAGGATAGAAGCGATCGACTATCATGCCGAACGCGCGCCTAGGTTCCGCGGTGCGGATCATTACAGTAGCGCGGTCAGAATTTGCCTCCTGTTCAGGCAAACACAACAAAACCCCGCATTCGGGCACTTCATCAATAGGAAGAAGCCTCTTTGACCAGCAAAGCGCATCCCTTGACGGGTGAGCAAGTGATGCAAAACGTTTTATTTCTTGGTCGTCGTCATAATCCACGCCAGATTCGATAAGGCCTTTCTCCCTCAAAAAATCCACAAGTTCGCTCAAAGTGAACACTATTCCTCCACCTCATCTTCAATCACATTTCCGAAAACTTTTGGGAAGTTGCTCAAAAGATACCGCTTAAGGTCACGGATTTTTCTTGCCGCCAATTTATCAAATATAGCTTTTCTGTCCGTCTCGTTTTCCCACCAGCATGGGTGCAGGAGAAGCTGAATAAAGGGCTGGTTGTTTTCTATAAGCCTATTCAGTTTTTCATAAAACAGATCTTCGCCTCTTGAATCGGATGTGTAATAATTTCCGTTAAAAAGGCCTTCAGCGTACGCGGAAACGAAGCTGTCATACTTTTTGCCAAGCGTCTTCGGCTGCGGACGGTGAAATGATACCGCTCGATCCATAGGAAAAAGGTTTTCATTTATCCAATCAATGGTGCCGCTTATCTTGGGCTCCTCTTCTGAAAAAAGAGAGCTGTCCACATGCAGCCCAACGACATGCCCCATCTGCTGCAACTGTCTGCATATGTCTACGCACCATGGAGACAGCATCTGATACGGTTCGGCGTTAAGCTGAAAGAAAAAGTTTGCAACGACTCCCATATCGTTTTCAATCTTCCCAAGCTTCAGCGCCCCTATAGGGGACATGTCGACATCGTGACGCAACATCATGCGCTTTTCCAAAGCACCAGACCGGCTTGCGTTTTTTGTACACTCCGTGATCCGCACAAATTTATAACCATTCGCGGATATCACGTTGAGAAGTTCAATATAAGATTCATCTGAGAAATGTTTTTCTTTAAAAAGCCCCATCTTTTCTTCCCCAACCTTCGTAAAGAAATCGCGCTTGCCCGCCCTTGCTTTTTCCAACCGCTCAGCTATCTTTTATCTATAGTTCGTCCGCTCCCAATTGTTCCCTCTCCATTAATCCTCAAAAAACGTCTGATTTTCGATCAGCTGCTCTTCCGGCACTGGACGCCACGGCCTCGCGGGAGATCCCAGCACCGTGGTCTTGGGCGGGACGTCTTTAGTCACTACGGAGCCGGCTGCTACGAGCGCGTCTCTGCCTATCTCAACTCCTGGAAGCAGCACAGCGCCGGCTCCTACCCGGGCGCCGACACGAAGCTTCGGCCCCCCGAAGTGTTTCTTGCGCTCCTCGGTGCGGCCGAGGAAGTTGTCGTTCGAGAAGACCACGCACGGCGCTACGAAGCAGTAATCCTCTATCGTGCTGAACGCCGTTATATAGGCGTTGCTTTCGATTTTCACCTTTTTGCCGATAGACACTTTGTTCTCTACCGTAGCGCCACGGCCGATTATCGTTCCCTCGCCGACGGTCACGTTCTCCCGCACGGTCGCGAGGTCGCCGAAGAATGCGCCGTCCGCGATCTCAGCCCCTCTGTAGATCACGCATCCGGCGCCCACAGTCACGGCCCTCCCCAGCACAAGAGGCGGCAGGTCCGACGAAGTCCCGGTCGTAGCGCTCATCGAGGCCTTTGCCGGCGCTTTGCCAAGGACGGCCCCGTCCAAGATCTTGCAGCGTTCGCCTATCACTACGCCGCTTCTTATGACGACGTTGTGCCCTATCTCTGATCCGTCCCCAACGACCGCCCCGTCCTCTATTATGACGCCGTGCCCCATTGTAACGTTACAGCCTATGACAGCCCCGTCTGATATGCTGTTTTCCACGAGTTAACCTCCCGTCCGTATTCCGTTTATATATAAAAACCGTTTTAAAGCTTATAAAGATTTCGCGACGCCATAGCCTCGGGCCCTAGTACCGTACCTATCGCGTTTTTCGTGTCGAATATAACCTTGGCGCTGTCAAGCAGCAGCCTGTAGTCAACGTTCTTCTTGTGAAGCGCCGTTATCAGGACCGCGTCGCAGGAAGATATCTCATCCTTCGAAAGCGGCACGGAGCGCACCTCGGACCCATTTCTGACCGCATGTTCGCAGTAGGGGTCATGGTAGACGACCTGCGCACCCTTCCTTTCAAGCTCGTCCCACACCTTAAGCGCCGGAGACTCCCTCATGTCGTCTATGTCGCCCTTGTAGGCTACGCCCAAAAGCATCACCTTGCTCCTGCTCAAGGCCTTGCCGTGCTCGTTCAATATGTCCATGAGGCGCTCCACGACATAGGCGGGCATCCCGTCGTTGATCTCGCCCGCAAGCTCTATCAGCCTCGTGTGGTAGTCGTACTCGCGCGCCTTGTACGTGAGGTAGAACGGGTCAAGCGGTATGCAGTGCCCTCCGACGCCCGGCCCCGGGTAGAACGGGACGAACCCAAACGGCTTAGTGGCCGCGGCCGCTATCACCTCCCAGACGTCGATACCCATCTTCTTGTAGACTATGGCCATCTCGTTCGCAAGCGCGCAGTTCACTATGCGGAACGTGTTCTCAAGGATCTTCGTGGCCTCCGCCTCCTTAGGCGAGGACACAGTGAACACGTCGGCCCCGAGCACAGCGCCGTAGAGCTCCTTGGCTATCTTTGTGCACTCAGGCGTGAGCCCGCCCACGACCTTTGGCGTGTTGTGAGTCTTGTACAGGGCGTTGCCCGGGTCCACCCTTTCGGGGCTGAACGCGAGGTAAAAATCCGCGCCGGCCTTAAGCCCGCTCTCCTCAAGTATCGGCCTCACAACCTCCTCAGTCGTCCCTGGATACGTGGTGGACTCAAGCACGACAAGCATGTCCTCGTGCATCCTCTTTGAGATCTCTTTCGCGGAGTTCACTATGTACGAAAGGTCGGGCTGCTTGAACCTGTCAAGCGGCGTCGGCACGCATATCGTTACCACGTCGCACTCACTAAGCTTGTCATAGTCGCACGTGGCGGACAGATGGCCGCTTTGCACAAGGTCCTTAAGGTCCTGAGGCACAACGTCTCCGATATAGTTCTCTCCCGCGTTCACCTTATCAACTTTATCGCACTGCACGTCAAACCCAAGCACATTAAACCCCGCCTTTGCCTTCTCCACGGCAAGAGGAAGCCCAACGTAACCAAGGCCTATGACGCCGATACGCGCAGTACGCGATTTAATTTTGTCTATCAATTGCATAAGAACATCTCCTCAGCTATTTTTGCAGTTCTTCAATGAACTTTGCTGCAAGTAATTTGTATGTTAATTTCTGAAGGATATATGATTTTCCTTTTTCTCCAATTTGCAAAATATAGCCTTTGGGCATTTTAGAAAGCTCGACTATTTTTTTCGCAATTTTCTCTATTTCTCCATGACGAAAAACAAATCCGCATTTACTTAAAGAAACTATGTCATTGTCGTTTCTAGTGCAATGTATTACTGGCTTTGCAGCCATCATATAATCTCTAATTTTATTTGCAGATTCTCCATATATTGAAAGCACTGTGTCAGAACCACATATTAATAAGAGATCCATCATTTCAAGTAAGTTAGGGATACTTTGTTTAGCAACTGGAGGCAAAAAAGTAACGTTTGTCAGATTTATCTTTTTTGCTTTTTCTATAAGTCTTTTTTTCTCTGTCCCGTCACCTATAAAGACAAATTGAATATTATTTATTTCTCTTAGCTTATCAGCAACATCAAGATACATATCTAAACCACAACTAATCGCATGTCCACCTACATATCCTACAATAAAGTTATTGTTTTCTTTCAGCTCATTGATGTATTGCATATGTTCCTGAGGAACATCCTTTTTTTGCCCTTCCCATTCGTCAGGGCTTACGCCGTTAGGGATGACCACGTATTTGTCCATGGACATGCCGCGCGTGACAAGGTGCTTATAGGCGTCTGGCAGCAACGAGACGACAAGATCAGCGTTCCTGCACCAGTAGTCTTCTGCTCGCTGCATTGTCATAATGAACGGGTGCCATTTTGACATATTGCCAAGAACCATGGGAGACATCGGCCAAAGATCATGAAGCTCGAATACAAATTTCGCTCCATACTTTTTTGCAATCCAGTTTGCAGGATACGAATCAAGAGGATATGTAGAAGAGGCTATAACAACGTCGGGCACGAAATTTTCGGTCAAGACTCCTTCATATCGGTAGAGTTTGGATAAAAACGTGAGCATGTTCTTTATTCGTCCCAATCCGTTGCCGGCATACTCCGGCGTTTTAAACCAAACGTACCTAATGCCGTCGATAAACTCCTCCTTAACCGGAACGTCCGTCTCTATGTTTTTCTGCCGCAGGTGCGAAAAAGAAGCGGCTGCAACCGTAACCTCATGCCCCATACGAACCCATTCTCTGGACATATAATAAGGGCGGAATTCCATACCATGATAAACGGATCCGGCATAGTGGTTAATAAGAAGTATTTTCATCAGTGCAACTCCAGTCTATAAACGCTAACGCAATTTATTCGTAGAAGCTTTTAATAATGCTTTTATTTTCGTTTATTTTCTTTAAATATTCTTCTTTACTAGCCCAACCTCTTCTTAATAAATAATCTCCCAAATCTTCAGCGGTATCCATACCGTCAGTGTTCACACCAGAACCCTTAAGTACTTTTATAAGCGTCATAATTATTATTTTTATGTCATTCAAAAAAGTTACTCTTTTAAGGTATTCCAAATCAAGGTCCAGTTTTTCTTCCCATGTCACGTTGTTCCGACCATTGACCTGAGCCCATCCTGTAAGTCCGGGACGCACCGAATGTCTCATTCTCTGCTCCTTTGTCATAAAAACCATATCTTTTACCAGAAGGGGACGCGGTCCGACAATGCTCATCTCTCCCTTTAATATGTTCCAAAGTTCAGGCAGTTCATCCATGCTTGTACTTCTCAAAAACCTGCCAAGAGGCGTTAACCTTTCTCCGTCCGGCAACAAGTTGCCATTTTCGTCCCTCTCGTCAGTCATAGTCCGGAATTTATACAACGTAAAAATTTTTTCATCCTTTCCGGGCCGCGGCTGCTTAAAAATAACAGGAGATCCCAGCTTTACCCTTACTGTCCAAGCCACCGCTAAAAGGACCGGAGACAAAAGCACGAGGGACACAAATGAAAAGATTATATCAAATAACCTTTTAAAGTACTTCCTGTACATTTACTCAAGCACGTCCCTTAAGCACTCGATAACCCACGACTGTTCATCGTCAGTCATCGCCGACGCCGAAGGCAGGCATATGCCCGTTTCAAACAATTTGTCGGAGACGCTCTCTTCCCCGTGAGTGAAGTATTTACACCCTTTAAAGACAGGCTGCCTGTGCATCGGTTTCCAAACAGGCCTGCATTCCACTCCGCGTTCGCTCATGCCGTTTATGATGTCCATCACGCTCTTTCCTGTCGATGGATCCACCGTTATCGCGGTCAGCCACTGTATTGAGCGGCACCCGTGGGCCTCCGGCATAAGTTTGACCCCACCCGCATCGGCAAGCTCGCGCGCGTACCGCGCGTATATTTCCCTGCGACGCGCTATCCTTTCGTCTATGTGCAGCATCTGTCCGCGCCCCACCGCAGCCAGAAGGTTGCTCATACGATAGTTGTATCCTATTTCTGTATGTTCATACCATGGCGCCGCGTCCCTCGCCTGCGTAGCCCAGAAACGCGCTTTTGCGATGTATTCCTCGTCGTCCGACAGGAGCATGCCGCCACCCGAAGTGGTCACTATTTTGTTCCCGTTATATGAGTATACCCCTACATCGCCAAGGGAACCGCATTTTCTGCCCTTCCACTCAGAGCCAAGCGCTTCCGCCGCATCCTCAAGTATCGGAACATTGTATTTTGCGCATATGTTCCTTATCGCGTCCATATCCGGGCACTGTCCGTAAAGCTCGGCAACTATCACAGCCTTTGGCATCCGCCCTGTTTCAACAGCGTCGTCAAATGCCTTCTGCAGCGCGACCGGCGACATGTTCCACGTCTCTTCATCAGAGTCTATGAACACAGGCGCCGCGTTTTGGTATACTGCCGGCGCGACCGACGCTATGAACGTGAGAGAAGAACAGAATACGACATCGTTCGCTCCAACGCCAAGCAGCTTCAAACCAAGATGAAGCGCGGCGCTGCCGCTTGAAAGAGCAAGCGCGGCCCTTACGCCCGCGTACTGGGCGGTCTCTTTCTCAAATGCGTCCACGTGCGGCCCAAGCGGCGCGATCCAGTTTGAATCAAACGCCTCTTTGACGAACTTCAGCTCATCCCCGCTCATGTGAGGATAGGAGAGGAGGATTCGTTTTGCGGGCTTGTTTAACTTGCTGTTATTTTGTTGCATGATATGCGCCTTCGTTTCTTACATATTTGGTGAATCAGTTGGGGAATCTGCCGGGTGTTACTCCGGCGGTAATCAATTGGTAGACCCTTTGGGGAATCTGCCGGAAATGCATCCGGCGGTAATCAATTGATGAATCGATTGGTCAATCATTGTTTCTCCTACCGTTTCCCCAACCGTTTCCCCTATTGTTTCCCCAACCGTTTCTCCAACCGTTTCCCCCATCGTTTTTCCCCTAATTCCTTACGCAACTGCCCTTTTCTAAAAACAAGACATAATTGCTAATTTTAACGACACAGTTTTTTACCTTAAGGCTAAATTCAAGTAACTCATCCTCACTGATATATCCTAAATCTTTAGATATTTCGGCCTGGCAGACAAGCTCCATCATTGAAGCAAAGGAGATATTCAAAAAATGGATCTTATCTTTTTTTGTGTTCCTTGCAACACCTTCTGCTATGTTTGATGGAATAGAAACAGCGGCTCTATTCATCTGGTTTATTAAACAAAACTTTTCAGACGCCGGGAACTTTTTTGTCAAAGCATATGTTTCTTTTACTATATTTTTACTTAATTGGTAAATTTCGAGACTTTGAAAATAAAATATACATTTCATTATTTTTTTCCGTCTTTCCATTTTTTTGTTGAACTACCCGACATTGCATCCGGCGGTAATCAATTGGTAGACCCTTTGGGGAATCTGCCGGAAATTCATCCGGCGGTAATCAATTGGTAGACCTTTTGGGGAATCTGCCGGAAATGCATCCGGCGGTAATCAATTGGTGAATCGATTGGTCAATCATTGTTTCTCCTACCGTTTCCCCTATTGTTTCCCCCATCGTTTCTCCAACCGTTTCCCCTATTGTTTCCCCCATCGTTTCCCCAACCGTTTCCCCCATCGTTTCCCCTATTGTTTCCCCCATCGCTTGCCTACTGCTTGCCAACCGCTTGCCAATGTTTAATCCCCAACCGTTTCCCCCATCGTTTCCCCTACTCAATAAATTTCATTTGCAATAGTCATATTTCTTTAGTATCTCTATGCCTTTTTCAGTTAATCTGTATTTTTGGTTTTTACTTTTAGGTTTATCCTTAACAGTAAATTCCAGGAATCCCTCTTTTCTCAAATTCACAAGTGCTTTACGAAGGTTGCCGCTAAGTTGCTTATGCCCTAGAGCAATAACTATATTTGCTGAGGACAATGGTTTTGTTTGACAAACCCTCATTATTTGAATCTCAACTTGTGCCTCAACTTGTGCCTCAACTTGTGCCTCAACTTGTGCCTTAACTTGTGCTATTGTGACATTTTCTTTTTCTCTTTGAAAGATTACTACAAATCCTGATTTCATCAACTTAAAATCTACTTTCACATTAGCTTCTTTACAGGCATTTGTAATCCGTTTCAATCCTGACCCGAAACTCTCCACATCTTTAGAATAATAGAGAATCTGGGTTATCAAAGGATTCCTTCTTACCGGCCTTTCATCCCTTAAGATAAAATCATCAGGAGTATATCCATCAGGGAATTTACCTGGATTATATATTTCAATTCTATCCTTATATATTGCGACTTCATTACATTGCTGTACATTGTAATCTTTATGACAAAATGAATTTATGAGAGCTTCTCTTAATGCCGCAATTGGTATTTCCGGCGTTTCCTTCCGTTCCCTCGAACCATCAAAATCAACTTTCCATTTTATGTTATTCCTGATATACAATTCTGCTGCATCAACAAGTTCAAAAATATTGCCATGCTTTCTTTGGATATCATTAAACGTAAGTCTTTCATTTGTAGCAAAAATAGCCATCTGTAATTCTGAAAGTATACTATCGCAAAACAGTACCTTTGCTGCGTTTAGAAGAAATTCTCCTTGTGTAAGAAAAAGCTTATTTAAGACAGTCTTTTTATCGGAATATTCAAAGTCGATGCGTTTTATCTCACGTGCTTTGTCAATATATCTTTTCAGTAAAACATCCTCAACCTTTTCAATCGTGTAATCAGAAACTTGTTGCTCCCATAAGTTGGCATTATCATTTTTTCTAATCACATACGTTTCAATTTGCTCAGGAGACATCAAAACATCCTGATCGGCAACACGAATTCTGGCCTTACCATTAGCAAAATATGGTGGATTATGACCTTCAAATTTGACATATACACATGATCTACCTTCTATTATTACTTCTTTAACCTCTGGGAAAATCTGCGGAACAATAGAATTGTTAATTGCCACACTTATATCACGCAGCGTTTTTTCACTAATTTCTTGTCCCACAGGAGTACCATCAGGTTTAACACCAAAATACAACTCTCCATATCCATGTTTATTTAAAATTGCACAAATAGAGACCACAGCCTCTTTAAGCTCTCCAGTTGATTTTTTAAATTCCAGTGTTTCATTTTCAAAACCAAGAGTCATAAATTTTCGTTATCTCCCTTTAAATAAATAGCTACCGAATATTACATCCGGCGGTAATCAATTGATAGACCCTTTGGGGAATCTGCCGGAAATACGTCCGGCGGTAATCAATTGGTAGACCATTTGGAGAATCTGCCGGAAATACATCCGGCGGTAATCAATTGGTAGACCATTTGGAGAATCTGCCGGAAATACATCCGGCGGTAATCAATTGGTAGACCCTTTGGAGAATCTGCCGGAAATACATCCGGCGGTAATCAATTGGTGAATCGATTGGTCAATCATAGTTTCCCCCATCGTTTCCCCAACCGTTTCCCCCATCGCTTGCCCATCGCTTGCCCATCGCTTGCCAATGTTTAATCCCCAACCGTTTCCCCTATCGTTTCCCCCATTGTTTCCCCTATTGCTTCCCCCATCGTTTCCCCAACCGTTTCCCCAACCGTTTCTCCCATCGCTTGCCTACTGCTTGCCAATCGCTTGCCCATCGCTTGCCCATCGCTTGCCAATGTTTAATCCCCAACCGTTTCCCCCATCGCTTGCCTACTGCTTGCCAACCGCTTGCCAATGTTTAATCCCCAACCGTTTCCCCCGTCCCTCTCACATTTCCTCCGCCAGTTTAAGTATATCAATTTTAATCTCCGCTATTGCGATATCTTCTTTGCCTGCGGCATCAAGCATTTTTGACACTTTGGGCAGAAGCGATTCCTTTTCCTGGACCGGCCTGGAAAGGAATATCTTTTTGTTTGTCGTGCTGTCTACGTGTGCCGGATCGTAGAACAGTTCTTCGTAGAGCTTTTCCCCGGGGCGGATCCCGGTGAATTTTATCTGTATATCCTTGTACGGCTCATAGCCATGGAGACGGATCAATGTTTCGGCCATTTCAGCTATATTGACGGGCTCTCCCATGTCAAGCACGAACAGTTCCCCGCCTTTGCCTATGGTGCCTGCCTGCAGCACAAGGCTTACCGCCTCGGGTATAAGCATGAAATAACGCTTCATGTCCTTATGCGTTACCGTTACGGGGCCGCCTTTTTTTATCTGCTGCTCGAACTTGGGCACGACGCTGCCGCGGCTTCCGAGCACGTTGCCGAAGCGCACCGCCATATATGATGTGCCGGGGTATTTTTTCTGCACATTGAAGAGGAGCCGTTCCGCGATGCGCTTGGTGGCCCCCATGACGCTCGTCGGGTGGACCGCCTTGTCAGTGGATATCATCACCATTCTCTCGGCCCCGTACTCGCCGGCCAGCGAGGCCAGCACGTATGTGCCGTAGGCGTTGACGCGCAGGGCCTCCCTCGGGTTTTCCTCCATGAGCGGCACATGTTTGTGCGCCGCGGCGTGGAATACTAAATCGGGCTTGTATTTCCTGAACACGTCCGTCATTGTCCTTTCGTCCGCTATGTCGGCCACCACGGGCTTCACGCGATCAGCCAACCCGGCCTGCCCAAGCGACTCAAGCAGCAGGTATAGCGAGTGTTCGCCGTGTCCGAGCGCAACAAGCCTCTCTGGAGCCGCGGCAAGCGCCTGCCTGCACACCTCAGAGCCTATGGAGCCGCCCGCCCCCGTCACAAGCACTGTCTTGCCCCTGACCAGCGTTGCGACGTCCGGGCTTCCGAGCTTCACGGGCTCGCGCCTCAGCAGGTCCTCAAGCTTGACTGACCTCAGGCTGCTGACGGAGACACGCCCGTCCGCTATGTTTATGAGGCTTGGCAGTATCCTCACCTGGACCCCGAGACCGTCGAGCATGGATATGATCTGTCTTATCTTTTCACCGGGCGCGGAGGGCATCGCTATGAGGGCAAGCTCGGCGCCGCGCTCAACCACTATCTTTCTGAGGTCGCCTGTGGTTCCCGCCACTTTAAGCGACGCGACAGACATGCCGCGCAGCGCCGGGTTGTCGTCCACGAAGCAGACGGGCGTTATGCCGCAGCTGTTTCTCATGAGATCGCGCGCCAAAAGCGTCCCGGCCTCGCCGGCCCCTATTATTACGGCTCGTTTTGCCTCCTCGCGCCCTGATTTCCTCGTCACGTACGCGAGCTTCCATATCGCACGCTCAAGCGTGAGAAACGCTATGCCCAAAAGCAGCAGCATGGCGACGACAATGCGCGAAAGCGACATGTGAAGTAAAAACTGCGCAAGAAGGAACGCAAGCGCGCCTATGGCATACCACCTTAGCATGCGGCAGTACTCCTCTATGCTGGCGCACGGCCAAAGCGTCCTGTACGATCCGCCCGCGGCAAGCGAGAGCACCACAAGCGACGGAAACAGGAGCGCGGTCACGAGGACGTTAGCCATATGGACTTTTTCGATGAAAAGAGTAAAGCGCAGCGCGTAGGCTATATATACAGCGAGGACAAGGAAGACCGCGTCAATCGCCGCCACACAGGCGCTTTTGTAGCCAAGCTTCAGGTAGAAAAGCAAGATTTTCTTTACGGCCTCGGTCTTTGTAAACGACATGCTCAGCTATTCACCCGCTAACTGTTAGATAAAAACACCTTTTATTTAAAATAATTTAAATAAAGTAAAGCATGTACACGACATAAAAAAACAAACCAAATCAATGTCAGTACTTTATCACCGGCATCTCACTTTGGCAATCTTTTTCACAAGTAAATCGCCATAAAAATTATTTTTGCGCGCACATCCACAAAAAAATTCATTTTATACAATTTTTTTTAAAATAACTGGATAAGACGCCATCTTTGCCGATTTTTATTATAATACAGCCAAAGGTACGGCACAAGACGGCGTGAGCCGAGCGTGCTCTGCTTTGGTGATATATTAGCTGAGCCGGCTTTGTCTTTTCAGCTTTGGGAGTGGTTTGAACGTCATTTCCGCATGATGTCTTTTTTTACGTATATAAGACCGCGGGGGCGTTTGCGGCACCGCCGGGGCTTTTCTGCGTGCTGACCGCGTTTTGCGCGGCGTACGCGTTTCGGCTTAAGGCGCGCGCGGCGGTCCGGTTTGCCGCATGTCTTGTGCCGCTTCTTCTGTGGTTTATGAGCGCGCCTATGGGCTCCGCTTTAATAACGGGGCCGCTTGAGGATATGTACGAGGACTCGCTTCCGGCCGACGGCTCGCGCGCCGCGGCGCTCGTGCTGAGCGGAGGGTCATGCTACGATAGGTACGGGCGCGCTGCGGGCCCGGGAATTTACACCACGGAGCGCGTCGTGCGCGGCGTCATCATCGCGCGCAAGCTCAAATGTCCCGTCATCATGTCCGGAGGCGCAGTCTACGGCGGGGAGTACCGCGAGGCCGACGCTATGGCGCGTCTGGCCGCGGATATTGATCCTTCCGTGCGCGTGATTTGCGAGAGAAAGTCGCGCACGACGCGCGAAAACCTCAAGTTTACGGCGGAAATAGCAAAAAAAGAGGGGATCCGCAGGATAGTGCTCGTGACGGACGCGTACCACATGCCGCGCTCCGTCCGCTGCGCGCGCGTTTACATGCCTGACATCGAGCTGTTCACGTTCGCGTCCGCGCGCGTGACGGACCCGAAATTCCGCGGCCTTACGTCTCTGCTGCCGGATCACGGCTCTTTCTCAGACTCCTGCGCTGGGCTGCGCGAGATGCTCGGCATAGCCGCCTACAGCGTGCTGCCTAAGTGAGGCGGGCCAGAGGGCTTGCCTTTGACCCGCCGATTTTTTTAGAACAGGCCCGTTATGCGGCCTTCTTCGTCTACGTCGATGCGCTCGGCCGCTGGCGACTTTGGCAGCCCTGGCATCGTCATTATGGCGCCGCATATTGCCACCACAAAGCCCGCTCCGGCTGACAGGCGCACTTCCCTGACCCCTATTTTGAAGCCCTTAGGCCTTCCCTTTACGCTTGCGTCGTCTGAGAGCGAGAGCTGCGTCTTAGCCATGCAGACCGGAAGCGAGCCGTAGCCCTCCGCCTCAAGCGAGGCAAGCATCTTCGCCGCCTTGTCGTCGTACTCGACGCCGTCCGCGCCATAGACCTTGACGGCTATCGTGGCTATCTTTTCCTTAAGCGGCATTTCAAGCGGATAGAGCGGGCGGTACGAGTTCCCGCCCTTTTCAATCATCCCCAATACCTTGTCGGCCAAATCAAGCGCGCCGTCTCCGCCCTTGGCCCACACCTCGGCAAGAGATACGGGAGCGCCGAGCGCGCCCGCGGCCTTTTCGACGATCTCTATCTCGGCGTCCGTGTCGTCAACGAAGCGGTTGAGCGCCACTACCACGGGGACTCCGAACTGCTTCATGTTCTCTATGTGGGCCTCGAGGTTCGGGATGCCCTTCTTAAGAGCCTCGATGTTCTCCTCCTTGAGCTTGTCCTTTGGCGCGCCGCCGTGCATCTTAAGCGCGCGGACTGTTGTGACGATGACTACGGCGTCTGGGTTGAAGTTAGCGTACCGAGACACTATGTCCATGAACTTCTCGGCTCCGAGGTCGGACGCAAAACCGGCCTCGGTCACGACGTAGTCGGCGAGTTTGAGCGCCATCTTGGTGGCCGCGAGTGAGTTGGTGCCGTGGGCTATGTTGGCGAACGGCCCGCCGTGGACGAACGCTGGAACGCCCTCTATCGTCTGCACGAGGTTCGGGTTTATTGCGTCGCGCAAGAGCGCCGCCATAGCGCCCTCTGCCTTGATGTCGTGAGCCGTGACGGGTTTCCCGTCGTATGTGTAGGCCACTACTATGCGCCCTAAGCGCGCTTTGAGGTCGGACAATCCGTCGGCAAGGCAGAATATGGCCATTACCTCGGACGCGACGGTTATGTCGAACCCCGTCTCGCGCGGCACGCCGTGCGCTGTCCCGCCGAGGCCTATTACTATGTTGCGAAGCGCCCTGTCGTTCATGTCGAGGGCCCTGCGCCATACTATGCGCCTCGGGTCGATGCCAAGCGCGTTGCCCTGCTGTATGTGGTTGTCGATCATGGCGGACAGAAGGTTGTGCGCGACGCCTATCGCGTGTATGTCGCCCGTGAAGTGGAGGTTTATCGACTCCATAGGCAGCACCTGTGAGTACCCGCCGCCGGCCGCCCCTCCCTTTACGCCAAAGCATGGCCCGAGCGACGGCTCGCGCAGGCATGTCATCGCCTTCTTCCCGCGTTTTACGAGACCCTGCGTGAGGCCTATCGTGACCGTAGTCTTGCCCTCGCCGGCCGGCGTGGGCGTGGTCGCGGTCACGAGTATGAGCTTGCCGCTTTCGCGGTTCTTAATCTTGCCGTAAAAGTCAAGCGATATCTTGGCTTTGTCGTTCCCGTAGGGAATGACGTACTCAGCGGGTATCCCCGCGCGATCCGCTATCTCGCTAATCGGGCGCAGCTTTGCCTGCTGCGCTATTTCAATATCTGAAAGCATTTTATCTCCTCCTGTTATATAATATAGCCTTGGACACATCAAACTATATACCATATAATACTGCAAATGTTAATACGTTAATAGCCTAAAATGTTTTGTTTAGGGTGAGGATATGTCTGGACGCAAGAACTGCTGTTTGGCAAAAAAGGCGCTCTGCTCGGCAAACGGGCTCGCGTGGGCCTTTAGAAACGAAAAGGCGTTCAGGAACGAGACTGCGGCGCTTCTGTTCGCGCTGGCGCTTGCCATATACATGGGCGCCGCGGCGGCGTCCGTGCTGCGCGTTTTCCTGGCCTGCCTGCTGCCTATGATAACCGAGCTCGTAAACACCGCGGCCGAGGCCGCTCTTGATCTGCTGGCCGGCCCCATCTACCGGGAAGAGGTGAAGGCGGCTAAGGATATGCTCTCGGCCGCCGTTCTTTTAAGCCTTATCGTGGGATACGGCTACTCGCTGCTTGTGATCTTCTTTTAGCGCTCAGTCGTAACCGCGCGACGCGCCGGCGGCATCCTCGTCAGCCTGTCCGCTTGCGCCGCCAAGCGCGTCTTCCGGCATGTAATCTTCCGCGCCGGACGCGTCATCCGTCGGCTTTATCTTTATGTACTTCCTGAGCAGCCCTTCGACGTAGTAGTTCGTGTCTATTACGCGAAGCTGGCCCTTTTTGACGCGATCAGCCTTTATCTCGCTTGCCAGACGGTCGTCGAGGAAGTCCTCGGGAGACGGGATACCCTTCGCTCTGCCCTTGCCCGCGCCTTTTAGGAAGTCTGGGATCTCCGGGCCGTTTATCTCCACTATCACCTGGTTGTTGGACTCCTGGGCGCTGAGCTCGCCAAGCAGAGTGCCAAGGTCGGTTATGGCCCTAAGGCCGCTGAGCAGCGACTCCTGCTGCGGGGCCTCTATGCCGCCCCCCCTCACGACTATCTCGCAGAAGCCCACTGCCTTTTCCGGCACCTTAAGAGTGAGGCTCCTCACGGAGGGGGCCTTGCGCCACGGCCTGAACGTGACGTCGAGCTTTATCTCGTCCCCCGGCGCGTAGAACTCCTTTTTGTCCCTGACGGTTATCTTCTCGATGTACACGACCCTGGGGTCGCGCGTTATCTCAACCTCGACCTCGGCGCCGAACGGGCGTATCTCCTGGAACTGGTTGAGCGCGAATATTGACGCCAAGTCGCCGAACTCCTTGAGCAGAACTCCTATGAGGTCCGTGTCGGAGAAGAACATGTTGCTGCGCTCCCAGCCGCGCGGCAGGTTGCCGCCGCGGAAGCGGTACTTTATGAGCGCTGTGCCCTCCCCGTTGCGCGCCCACTCGTCGTCTATTATGCCGACTATGCCCATTAGGCCGAGCGACGGCCCCGTGAACGGGTCGGAAACTGTCTGGAAGGTTTTCTTTACGACTTTTTTGGCGTCGACGTCGTTTATCCTAACGGTGTAGCTGTCGGCGGGCGCAAGCCGCCCGAACCTGCCGCCTATCGCCTCCGGCCTGTCCTGCGTCACAAGCCCTATCACGGGGCCCTGAAACCCAAGCTTGAACGAGCTCTCAAGGCTAGGTATGACGCGCAGGACGGACGCCTCCGTGAGCGGGAAGGCGACGGCTCCCTGCCCGGACATCGGATGTCCGAACCCTATGAAGCGCCCGTCGCGGGAAACGGCGGTCAGCGTGCCTATTCCGCCCATCTGTATATCGCCCCACGCAAGCGAGACGCCTATCGCGGACCCGGGCTTAGGCCTCGACTTGAGGTCGACGCGGTTTGAGGCGTCGGACGAGGCGCCAAGCGGCACGAGTTTGAAGTTGAACTTGCGCGCTATCGCCTCCGCAGCCCTCGGGCTTATGCCGTCGGTCAGAATCGGCATCGACATCGGCACTATATCGGCGCTTAAGACGTCCGCGCCGTCCGGCTCGTCGGCCCCGCCCTCTGTTTCGGCTTCATCGGGCGCGTCGTCAGACGCCGCGCCACACGCGGGCAAGTCCTGCGGCACAGCCGCGGCGGGCTCAGCCGAGGGCGGCTTCTGAGGCGTCTTGGGCGCTACGCCCGCGGGCGGTATTTTATCGGGCCAGTCGTGAACCTTTACCATCTCCTCGATGGGGGTCACAAGCCCAAGCCCCTTCTCCGAGAAAGCCCAGCCGTAGCCTATGGCGCCCACGAGCCTGCCGCCGACGTACACGGGAGACCCGCTCATCCCCTCCGCTATGCCGCCCGACGCAAGCACCGCGGGGTCGTCTACCCTTATGAGTATCAGAGCCTTCGGGCTTGTCTTGCGCGGGAGCACGCCAAGCAGCGTGACCTTAAACGACGTCACGCCGGTACCCGTCATCACAGTGCGCGCCTCACCCTTCATGCCGGGCTTGACCTGGCTTAGCGGCATTATCGGGTCCGTCGGCACAAACGGCGCGCCGAACGCGCAGCTCGCCGCAACAATCAGCATGACCGCGCACAGCGCGGCGATACGACACGTCAACCTGGCTTTAATCCGCATTATCTGCTCACTCCCGTCATTGAGCTGTCTTTCCCGTCTTGGCCCAGCGCAGATAGCTCATGAGCATGTCGTCTATCTCACCGTCCAGAATAGCCTGCACGTTGCCGGTTTCATACCCCGACCTGTGGTCCTTGACAAGCTGAAACGGCTGCAATGTGTAGGACCTGATCTGGCTGCCCCACGCTATGGATCTCTTTTCGCCCTTTATGCTCTCTATCTGCTCTCTGCGCTCGCGCATCGTGAGCTCGTAGAGCTTGGACCTGAGTACCTGCATGGCTGTCGCCCTGTTCATGTGCTGCGATCTCTCGGTCTGGCAGCTGACGACTATTCCCGTGGGTATGTGCGTTATGCGCACAGCGGAGTCGGTCATGTTGACGTACTGCCCTCCCGCACCGCTTGAGCGGAACGTGTCGGTCTTTAAATCCTCGGGCCTTATGTCCATCTGCACGCTCTCGGGCAGCACGGGCAGCACCTCGACCGACGCGAAGCTTGTGTGGCGCCTCTTTGCCGAGTCGAAAGGCGATATGCGCACGAGGCGGTGGACTCCCTGCTCACCCTTGAGACGCCCGTAAGCGTACTCCCCGCCTATTGAGACCGTGACGCTTTTGACGCCGGCCTCCTGGTCGGCCAGCTCGTCTATGAGCTTGACCTTGTATCCGCGCGCCTCCGCCCAGCGCACATACATGCGATAGAGCATCGCGGCCCAGTCCTGCGAATCAAGCCCCCCCGCGCCCGCGTGCACCGTGAGTATCGCGTCGCTTTGGTCATACTCGTCGTCTAAGAGCAGAAACGTCGCGTATTCCTCGATCTCGCGCGAAAGGGCCTCAGCCCTCTCGTAGAACTCGCGCTCAAGCTCTTCGTCGTAGCCTTCGCCGAGGATGGCGGCAAGCGCTTCCATATCCTCGACCTCGCTCCCTATGGAGCCTATCCTGCCGACGCGGGACTTCAGCGCCGACAGCTCCTTGGTCACCTGCTGCACACGGTCTGACTCCCAAAAATCCGGCTTTGACGCCTCTTCTTCCAGTTCAGCTATTCTTTTTTCGGCCGCAGGCAGGTCAAAGGCTCTCACGCAGCTCGTCAAACGACGAGCGCAGGTTGGCCGTTACGGTAGTTACCGGTAATATCACCATACAAAACCCCTCCTGATATTGCGATTCGTCTGCTATTATAAACGCAGCCGGCGCAAAATCGAATATTTTTTTGAAATCCGCACGGCTAAAGGAGATATCCTTGATGGACAAAAACGACAACGACGAAATAAAAAACCGCGCAAGGCTTTTTGAGATGCTGGCCTCGGCGGACGGAAACCCCCTTTCGGGCTCATACATCGCGTGCCGTCTCGGCTGTTCGCGCCAGGCCGTGTTCAAGCTTGCCTCATCGCTGCGCAAGGAGGGACTGAACATAGAGTCGTCCCCGCGCAAGGGCTACGCGCTGCGAGATCTCGCCTCATGCGACGCGCTCAGCCCGACTCTGATAGAGTTTCTGCTTAAGGACAACCCAGTATTTCACAAATGCCTTTATTTCGGCGAGACGGAATCGACGCAGACAGCGCTTAAGAGGATAGCGCGCGAGGACGGCTCGGCGTCCGGCATAGTCGCCGTGTCGGACCGGCAAAGCGAGGGGCGCGGACGCGTCGGCCGGACGTGGTGGTCGGGAGCCGGCAAGGACCTGACGTTTTCGGTGCTCACGAGGCCAAAACTCAGGCCCGGCGAGGTGCAGCTGCTGAATCTGGCGGCCGGCATCGCGGTAAGCGACGTGCTGCGTTCGTACTATAATACAGACGCCGAGATAAAGTGGCCTAACGACGTCATGGTCCGCGACAGAAAGATCTGCGGCATATTAAGCGAGGCCTCGGGCGAGCCGGACAGGATCTATTTCGCTGTGACGGGCATTGGGATAAACGTGAACAGCGACACGAGCGGCTTCCCGGACGAGCTGCGAGAAAGCGCGGCGTCGCTTGCCGCCGAACTCGGCTGCCGCGTATGCCGGCCGTACCTTATGAGCCGCGTGCTCGGACGCTTTGCAGAGCTTATAATAACGATGGAGGCAGCCGGAGGCAGGGACGCTCTCCTTAGCGTCTACAGGAATTCGTGCTCGACGCTGGGGCGCAGGGTCCGAGTCATATGCGACGGGGAGGAGTTTTGCGGCACGGCGCGCGACGTAACGGACCAGGGCGCGCTCGTCGTAGATACAGGCGGCAGGGAGGCGGTCTTCGCGGCGGCCGACGTGCACCATTTGCGTCTTGCCGTCTGACTTTGAAGGGAGGCGAAAGGGAATGAGGCTCACAGAACGCGCGCGCACAAGCGGCTGAGCGGCCAAGATAGGTCCGGCGGAGCTGGACCAGATACTTAAGGATCTGCCGGCAGTCGGGGACTCGCGCCTCATCGCGTCTTGGAACAGGGGCGAGGACGCGGCCGTATGGCGGATCGACGAAAAGAGGGCCGGGGTGCTGACCGTGGACTTCATCACTCCCGTGGTGGACTCACCGGTTGATTTCGGCAAGATAGCCGCTGCAAACTCTTTAAGCGACGTCTACGCGATGGGCGGGAAACCGCTTGTTGCTCTTAACGTGGTATGTTTTCCGACGTCGTGCGAGCCGATAGAGACGCTCAAGGAGATACTGCGCGGCGGCGCCGCCAAGGTGACGGAGG
>Ga0302251_1000568_pt1 | contig 32310 bp, 27 predicted proteins | sample AAG_RA_Gln_MG_FD_193534 | JGI IMG/M metagenome (GOLD analysis project Ga0302251, IMG submission 193534) | Enriched activated sludge microbial communities from anaerobic digester in WTTP, New Holstein, Wisconsin, United States - AAG_RA_Gln | ecosystem: Engineered > Bioreactor > Anaerobic >... | reverse complement strand
CGCTCAGAATGACATGATCTGAGGCATGCTGAGCGGAGCCCCAAGGACGCCTGCACGGGCGTCCGGAAGGGCGCAGTCGAAGCACGCCGACGCACTTCGACTGTCCCTACGGGTCCGTATGGACGCTCCGGCCGCAGGCTCCTCACGCTCCGCTCAGTGTGCCTCAGGTTGAGATGCGCGTATTGGTCGTTTCGGCCGATTGTGTTACCTGACCGGCCCAACCCTCACCCTCACCTCCCGCACCTTGATGGCTTTCCGCAGTTCCCCGGATTCGGTGACGTAGCGGAAGTCGGAGTAGATAAGCAGACAGCGGTCCGGGCCGGTGGCCAGGCGTCTTTACCGTTTGGTGTGTTCCAGCATCAACTCCAGGTCTTCCTTCCAGCCCTGGAGGTCCTCCTCGTGCTCGATTTCATCGCTCAGAATCGTGAGCGCGAGGTTGTGCGTCACCATATCCTTGTCCTTGGTGAGGTCCATCAACTTCTTGTAGGTGTCGATGGCGCACTGCTCGCCGGCGATGTTCTGGTCCAGCAGAACGCCCACGTAAGGATCGTCCGGGGCGTCGTAGGCGCAGGGGCTGAGCGTGAACCACTTTTTGATGTCGGTCACGGGCGTGCCGCCCAACTGGATGATTCGGCCCGCCAGTAGAAGGGCGTGGTTCAATTCCTCGGTGGCGTGCACTTCCAGTTCCGCGGCCACGTTGTCCTTCATCGGGCCCTTGATGACCTTCGCGCCCAGCCAGTACTGGTAATAGGCCAGCCATTCGCTGGCATAAGCCGCGTTGAGATGCTCGAGAAGGACGTCCACGTCCATTCCCACGATTTCACGTCCTCTTGTTCCCATCGTTGCTTCCTTTCCGTCTTGATTCAGTTTGAGGCCAGAAGCCGGGTTCTGGCGTAAGCAATCAATCCCCCCGCGTCGATGATGGCCTGCCGGGCAGGGGGCAGGGGAATGATGGCGAATGATTTGCCGGTTGTGCTGTTCACAACCTGGTCCGGATGGATTTCCAGTTCGTCGCCTTCCGAGGCTTCGATGTCCGGGCAGATGACCAGTCTCAATCCGAGGTTCACGGCGTTCTGCATGAAGATGCGGGCGAAGTCTTTCGCAACGACGGTGAAATCCCAACCCTTCAAGCACGAAGCGGCCTGTTCGCGCGAGGAACCGCAACCGAAGTTCCGATCGGCCACGATGATATTGCCTTTCGGGACCTCGCCGGCGTTCAGGCGCTTGTTAATCTCCAGGTCGGCGAACGCGTATTGCGGCGTCTCGGTCGGCAAAACCGTGGCCATGAACCGGCCGGGGTAGATGATGTCCGTGGAGATATCCGGGCCAAGTGTCAGAACGACTTTCGCCATGTCAGGCCTCCTCTCGCGGGTCGGTGATGACGCCGGTCACGGCGCTTGCGGCGGCGGTTGAGGGTGAGCAAAGGTACACCTCGGCCTTCGGGTTGCCCATGCGGCCCTTGAAGTTGCGGTTGGTGGTGGCGAGCGCCACTTCACCGTCGCCAAGCGCGCCCTGGTGGATACCGAGGCACGGCCCGCAACCGGGATTGCACACAACCGCGCCGGCCTCGATGAGGTCGGCCAGAACGCCGGAGGCCATCGCCTCGCGGTAGATGCGCCACGACGCCGGGAAGACCAGCAGGCGAACGCTCTGGGCGACTTTGCGCCCCTTCAGAATCCGCGCCGCCGAGGTCAGGTCGTCAAGCCGTCCGTTGGTGCACGAGCCGATGACAATCTGGTTGACGGCGATTCCTGTCACGTCGGTCACCGGCTTCACGTTATCCACGGTATGGGGGCACGCGACCTGGGGAGCGAGCGAGGAGGCGTCTATCGTGACGGTCTGGCAGTAGACGGCGTCCGGATCGGGGCCAACCGGTTTGATGGGATCGGTGACTCCGGCTTCCTGGCGCAGATAATTCTCCGTTTCGTCGTCGGCGGGAACGATGCCGGAGGTTGCGCCCGCCTCAACGGCCATGTTGCAGAGAACCAGACGGCCGGAGGTGTTCATTCTGGTGATGGCGGTTCCGTGGAACTCCAGCACGCGGAAGTTGGCGCCCTCGGCGGTGAGTTGGCCGATGAGGTTCAGGATGATGTCTTTCGGTTCGACACCTCTTGCCGGCGCGCCGTTGATTTCCACGCGGATTGAGTCCGGTACCTCAACGTTCAGCATGTGGCCCAACGCCCACACGGCCGCCATCTCGGTGGCGCCGATGCCGAACGAGAATGCTCCCAGCGCCCCGTGGCTGGTGGTGTGGCTGTCGGTGCCGACCACAACCATACCGGGCCGGACGTAGCCGTACTCGGGGAGAATCTGATGGCAGATGCCTCCCGTGTCGGCACGCACGTCGTGGAACTTCCGGATGCCCTGCGCCTGCACGAATTCGCGGATGAGTTTCTGGTTGGTGGCGGTTTTCGCGCTTTCGGCTGGAACGCGGTGGTCGAAAACGATGGCGATTCTGGCGGGATTCCAGACCTTGGCCTCGCGCCCGGTTTCCTTGTAGATCTCGCGGAACTGGTTGATGACCAGCGCGCCGTTTTCGTGCGACATCGCGAGGTCGACGGCGGGTTCCAGCACCTCGCCGACCTTCGCCTCGGTCCGCCCGACGGCTTTCGCCAGTATCTTCTGTACGGTTGTCTGGGCCATATATGTCACTCCTTGCCTTCGCCGGAGACGATCTTGTCGGCACCCTGGTACTTGCTCTCCAGGTGCTGTTTCGGAAGGTATTCGTCTTCCTTCGCTCGGTATTCCTTCAAGCCCACAAAGTCGGTGTATTCCTCGAACGACGCAAGCCACTGCGTCTGGCCGGGCAGTGTGCCGGTTGGCGACGCCTTCAGGGCCGTGAAGAAGTCGGTCAGCGCTTTCTGCGCGACCATGATCGACGCAACCGGAATCGACACGCGTCCCACACCCATGCGCGCCAGTTCGGGAATCGGTATCAACTCAGTCTTCATACCCGAAACGGCGTCCATAAGGTTCACCGACAGCGGACCTTTGACCTCCTTCACCGCGCGTTCAATCTGTTCGCGGGTGCGGATGCCGTCGATGAACGCCAGGTCGGCGCCGTTGGCAAGGTACAGGTTGCACCGGCGGATGGCCTCATCGAGGCCGCCGATGGCGAGGACATCGGTGCGCGCGTTGATGATGAAGTCGGGATCGAGGCGATCGCGAACGGCGGCGCAGGCGCGAACTTTCCCGGCCATCTCTTCGGCTGGAATCACTTCCTTGCCGGCCATGTGCCCGCACCGCTTTGGGAAAACCTGGTCTTCGATGTTCATGCCGGCGATGCCCATCGCGATGACGCGTTCCGCCAGCCATGCGGCGTTGACGGCATTCCCGCCGCCGGTGTCGAGATCGGCCATCACGGGAATGGAAACCGACTGGGCGATGTTCCACGCCGTGTCCAGCACGTCCTTCATCTGGACGAGGCCGACGTCGGGCATCCCCATCAGAGACCCGGCCACACCATATCCGGAGATTTGGATGGCTTCAAATCCTGTTTTCTCAATGACACGCGCGGACAGCGCGTCGTGGCAACCCGGCACCGCCACCGCGCGGCGCTCCATAATGGCTTTTCGAAGAATGGTTGTACGTTTCATTTTAGGTTCCTTTCACAGAACCCCTAACCCCCGCCCGTTGGGCACCCCCTTCCCCTCAGGGGAAGGGGGATGGGGGGGTTAGGGGCTATAACTTCCCTGCCACCGCCTTGGCCATCTCGCTTGTCGTGTTCGTTCCGCCCATATCGTACGTGCGAACCTTCCCCTCGGCGATGACCTTTGCTACGGCGTCGTCAACGGCTGTTCCCTTCTCCTTCTCGCCAAGCCAGTCCAGCATCATCCGCGCGGCAAGGATGGTGGCGATGGGATTGACCTTGTTCTGGCCGGCGTATTTCGGCGCCGAACCGTGCGTCGGTTCGAAGACCGCGAGTTTGTCGCCGATGTTGCCGGAGCACCCGAAACCGAGACCGCCAACCGTCTGCGCGCACAAATCCGAGATGATGTCGCCGTACAGGTTGGGCGCGACCAGCACGTCATAGTTGAACGGATTCTTCAACAGCCACATGCACATCGCGTCGATGTTGGCTTCGTCCATCGGTATTTCAGGAAAGTCCTTTGCGACATCCCTTGCTGTCTCGAGGAACAGACCGTCCGTGGCGCGGACGACATTCGCCTTGTGAACAAGCGTGACCTTCTTCCGTCCGAACTTCCTGGCAAACTCGAAAGCCGCGCGCACGATGCGTTCCGAACCTTTGCGCGTGTTGATTTTGCACGATACGGCGTATTCACTGCCGTCGAGTTCACTGAAGGCGGAGAACGGTTTCGAGAGCGTCTTCAGCGTGGAGGCAAGCTCCGGTGGAACGGGCGCGAATTCGACTCCGGCATACAGGTCCTCGGTGTTTTCACGGAACACGACCAGGTCGATGCCTTCGCGGAAGTTCAGCGGATTTCCGGGATAAGCGCGGCACGGCCGCAGGCAGATATACAGGTCAAACAACTGGCGCATGCGAACAATTGGAGACCGATAGGTAAATCCCTTGTCGCGCAGTTCGGGCGCAAGTTCGGCCACGGCGGCCTTTGCGGGTTTCGAGGTGATGGCGCCGAACATGGCGGCGTCCACGGAGTTGAGAAGGTCGATGGTTCGTTGCGGGAAGGCGTCGCCCTCGCGACACCAGAACTCCCAGCCGATGTCCCCGTGGAGGTAGTCGGCATTCAGGGAAACGGCATCCAGCACAACGCGGGCGGCGTCCATCACTTCCACGCCCACGCCGTCGCCGGGCAACCAGGCGATGCGGTATTTGGCCACAGTGATACCCCTTTACGAGTGCGTATCTCCCGCGCGGGAGATTGTTATCAATGTAGCAACGAAACGGGTTGTGAAGCAGGCGTGTCGGAAGGCGGACTAGCGCGGTTCGACGTCCTGAGGATCGAACAGCGTGGCGATGCTTTCGTTCTGGTGCGACCGCAGGATGGCCTGTGCCAGCAGAGGAGCCACATCAAGAACGTTGACCTTCGGAACCGCCGCGGCGACATCCTCCACTATCGGCAACGAATTCGTGACCATCACATCCACGATTTCCGGCCGCGACAGCCTTGCAACCGCTTCGCCGGAAAACAGGCCGTGCGTGGCGAACACGAAAATCTCCGGTTTCGCGCCGTGATCCAACAGCATGTCCACGGCGGCCACCACGCTTCCGGCGGTGCTGATCATGTCGTCCACAATCAGGCACGACTTGCCCTGAACCTCGCCGGCCAGGTGGGTCACCTTGGTGGATTTCAGCGCCGGGTGGAATTTGTAGCCGATGGCGAGCGGTGCGGAAAGCCGGTTCGCGATCTTCCGCGCTTTCTTGGCCATGCCTTCGTCGGGCGAAACGACGACCAGATTTGACTTGTCTACACAATCCATGTGCTGGCACAGCAAGCCCCGGGCGGTCATGTGGTCGACCGGTATGTTGAAGAAACCCTGAATGGCTTCGGCGTGCAGGTCCAGCGCGACGATTCGGTGGGCGCCGGCGGTGGTGAGGATGTCCGCCACCAGTTTGGCCGTGATGGGTTCGCGCGGCGAGTCTTTCTTTTCCTGGCGGGCGTATCCGTAAAAGGGAATCACGGCGGTGATGCGCGCGGCGGATGCCCGCTTGGCCGCGTCGATCATCACCAGCAGTTCCATCAGGTTGGAGTCGACCGGCGGTCCCGTGGGCTGGATGAGGTAGACATCCTGGCCCCGAATCGTGGAGTCGAAGCGAACGTACACTTCGCCGTCGTGGAACCGGTCAATCTCGACGCTTCCGAGAGGGGTGCCGAGTTCCTCGGCGATGCGGCGGCCCAGCGCCGGGTGGGCCGTGCCACAGAATACCGATAAGCCGGCAAATCGCGATGCCAGCGCGCTTTGTTTTGAGTAGACCATCGGGCTCATGTTAGCACACGGGACCCGGTGTAAATGACGCTTGTCTCACGGAAAATGCGACGCATAGCATGGTATGTGTCGCCGGCGGTGTTGTGAACGGAAGAAGATTCGGATGAGAGTTCTCGTGTTCGGTGCGGGCGGAATGCTGGGCCAGGCAGTGCTTGCGGAGTTCGAAAAGGCCCATGATGCTTTCGGATTTCGCTGGCCGGCCGTTGATGGAATCGACATTTGCGATCCGGGAGCCGTCGGCGAGGTAATGCTCGGCTTCGCGCCGGACTTGGTCGTCAACTGCGCGGCTTACACGGATGTGGACGGCGCCGAATCGCATCGCGAAGAAGCCTGGCGCGTGAACGCCTGGGGGCCATGGAACGTCGGCTCGCAGATCGTCCGGAACGGATTGGAGAACCGGGTCGCGGTTTTGCACGTGTCCACCGACTTTGTGTTCGACGGAACGAAGGGCGAACCGTATACGGAGTACGACGCGCCGAATCCGGTCAATGTGTACGGAGCGTCCAAGTGGGCGGGTGAGCAGGCTTTGGCGAGGACCGGTGTAAGGCACTGGATCGTTCGCACCCAGTGGCTGTACGGACCGAACGGCCGGCATTTTCCGGGCACTATCCTGCGGCTTGCGGACCAGAACAAACCACTTCGGGTGGTGGACGACCAGTTCGGTTGTCCGACCTCCAGCGTTGATCTGGCGGCCGCGATGAGACGCATCGTTGAGGAGTGCCCGTTCGGCGTCTATCACGTCAATAACGACGGAGAGACCAACTGGCACGAGGTTGCGCGAGCTGTGCTGGAGTTGACCGGCCGGGATCCGGACCTCGTAACGGCCATCCCGACTGACGAGTATCCGACACCCGCCACCCGTCCCGCCCGGAGCACGCTGGACCGGATGAGTTTGCGCATACAGGGACAGGACCGCGCAAGGCCCTGGCGCGACGCCCTGGAAGAGTATCTGAACACGCTGAGTACCAATAACTGAATCGATCGCCTGGAAAACGGAGGACCTGTTACGTGGATTACAGCAAAACGCTGAACCTGCCCAAAACCGATTTTGCGATGAAAGCCGACCTGGCCCACCGCGAACCGGACCGCCTTGCCGCCTGGAACGAGATGGACCTGTACCGACTGCTGATGGATCGGCCGTCACCGAAAGGTCCTTTCGTTTTGCACGACGGCCCTCCGTATGCCAACGGCGATATTCATATGGGCCATGCCCTGAACAAGACACTCAAGGACTTCGTGGTGCGTTCGCACGCGATGATGGGCTACCGCACGCCGTATGTCCCCGGTTGGGACTGCCACGGCATGCCGATCGAAAACAAGGTCCGCGAGGAGTTCCTGAAGCGCAAGGAAACGCCGTCGCGGGACGAAATCCGCAAGGCGTGCCGTGAATACGCCGCCCGATGGGTTCAGGTGCAAAGCGCCGAGTTTCAGAGGCTGGGCGTGATCGGCGACTGGCCGAATCCGTACCGCACGATGAACGACCATCAGGTGGCGCAGGAAATACGCGTGTTCGGCGAACTGGCCGACAGGGGCTTCATCTACCGGGGTCTGAAGCCGGTAATGTGGTGCGTGAAGGACGAAACCGCGCTGGCAGAAGCCGAGATCGAATACGCCGAGCACACATCGCCGTCCATCTATGTCCGCTTCGCGCTGAGAACCGATCCGAACGGGATATTTGCGGACCTGACCGCGGAACGCCCCGACACAAAGCCGTACACGATCATCTGGACCACCACGCCGTGGACCATCCCGGCCAACACCGCCGTTGCCGTGGCTCCGGACGCCCTCTACGCGGTGGCCCACGTCGGCGATGCGCTGTATCTGATGGCTGAGGAACTTCTCGAGCCAACGATGGAAGCGCTGGGCGTGTATCAGTGGGAGGTTTTGAAGCGCGTTCCGGGCAGGGCCCTTCTGGGGCTGGAGTTCAGCCACCCGATATTCGACCGGGCTTCTCGGCTCATCACGGCGGATTACGTGACAATGGACACGGGTACCGGTGTGGTGCATACCGCTCCGGGGCACGGTCGGGAGGACTTCGAAAGCGCCCAGAAATGGGACCTGGAGATCATCAATCCGGTCGGCCCGAACGGCGTGTTTACCGAGGAGGGCGAACCGTTCGCCGGCATGCGCATCGGCGCGGCGGACAAGGCCGTGCGGGAAACACTGGAGTCGAACGGCTCGCTGTTGGCAGAAAGCGAGTACGTGCACTCATACCCGCATTGCTGGCGGTGCCACACGCCGCTGGTGTTCCGCACCAGCGTTCAGTGGTTTATGAACATCGACCACAACGGCCACCGCGAGCGCGCCCTGCAACACATCAATGACGTTCAGTGGGTCCCCGGCGAGAGTATCAATCGCATTTCGGCGATGGTTTCGCAGAGGCCGGACTGGTGCCTCAGCCGTCAACGCGCGTGGGGTGTCGGCATCCCCGTATTCCTGTGCACAAAGTGCGACGAACCCCTGTTGAACAGCAAGTATATCAACCTCGTTGCCGACCTGGTGGAGCGTGAAGGCTCCGATACGTGGTTCACAAGACCGGCGGAAGAGATTCTCCCGTCGGGCACGGAATGCCCGAAATGCGGGTGTGCCTCATTCCGCAAGGAAACCGACATCTTCGATGTCTGGTTCGATTCCGGAAGCACCTGCCGCACGGTGATGGAGGCGAATCCGGAATTGCCCTATCCGGCTGATGTCTACCTGGAAGGTTCCGACCAGCACCGCGGATGGTTCAACGCCGCGTTGATGGTGGGGGAGGCCACAAAGGACGCGCCGCCCTACCGCGCCGTCGTGACCAACGGCTTCATGGTCGACGAGCAGGGTCGGGCGATGAGCAAGAGCAAGGGCACAGGCGTTTCGCCCCAGGTGATCATAAACAAGTTTGGCGCGGACGTGCTGAGGCTGTGGGTCAGCAGTACCGACTACACGCAGGACGCGCGTTTCGGCCCGCAGATTCTTGACCGTGTGGCGGACGCGTACAGAAAGATCCGCAACACATTCCGGTTCCTTCTCAGCAACCTGAGCGATTTCGATTATCAGAAAGACGCTGTCGCGGCCTCGGCGTTGACCGAGATCGACCGCTGGGCGGTTAACCGTCTGGTGGAGGTTCTGGCATCGTGCAAGGCCGGTTACAACGATTACGAGTTCACGCGTGTTTACCGGGACGTGTACGGTTTTTGCGTCACGGATCTCAGCGCGTTCTACATGGACGCCCTGAAGGACCGCCTGTACGCGGAAGCGCCGGACAGCCCGGAGCGTCGTTCCGCCCAGACAGCCCTGTTCCATATCGCGAAAGCTTTGCTCACAATGATGGCGCCGATTCTGGTTTTCACGGCCGATGAGGCGTGGCAGGAGTTGCGAAAGAGCGATCCCGCTTTGCCGGCGAGCGTGCACCTGGCGACGTTTGTGGAGGCGGACCAACTGCCCGTCGCGCCGACCTCGGTGGACTGGAACCTGGTGCTGACTATCCGCGACGATGTGAACAAGGCGCTCGAAGAGGCTCGGAACAACGGCGAAATCAACAAGCGCACGGAGGCGAGGATTGCCATTCCGGTTCCGGGACCGTATGAAATCAGTGACGATACCTTCACCGACTGGCAACCGGTTCTTCGCGAGGCTCTGAATGTGGCGCAGGTAACATCGTATCCGGGACCGGGGGAAGCCGGCGTGCAGGTCGGCTCCGCGGAAGGTGAGAAGTGTCCCAGATGCTGGTTGTTCAAAGCGGACATCGGCGCGAATGAAACACATCCCGAACTGTGCGCGCGCTGTGCGTCGGTTGTCAAGGTGATGGATGTCGGCTGAATCTTCACCCCGCAAGTGGCCGGGGTGGCTGAGTCCGCTGGTTGCGCTTGTCGTCGTCCTGCTGGATCAGGCGTCCAAGCGATGGGCTGTCGATGCCCTGGCGGGCGGGGATGTGACGCCCGTGGTGCCGGGGTATCTGGTTTTCAGTTTTGTCCGAAACACGGGATCCGCATTCGGGATGTTCACCGGAAGCGCACCGACCCTCGCCGCGATAGCAGTGGCCGTTGTTGTCCTTCTTGTTTACTCCATAATAAAGGGCAACGGACGTATCGGGCACCCTGCGGTGCTCGGCCTTCTGCTCGGTGGGGTTGTCGGCAACCTCATCGACCGGGTGTCGCTCGGTTACGTGGTGGATTTCGTCGAGTTGCAGTGGCGCGGACACAGCATCTGGCCGGTGTTCAATATCGCGGACTCGGCCATCACGGTCGGCGCCGTGATCCTGGCGTTCACGATGATCCGGGACAGGCCGGACCTGCCTGTAGAATCCGAAGTGAAGTAACAAACATTGCATCCTGTCCTGTTCCATATCGGACCCGTCAAAGTTTTCACCTACGGCGTGATGGTGATGCTGGGCTTTCTGGCGGCCGTCGGCTATGCCGTTCGGTCGGCGCGTCGATATGGGATCAGTGCGGACACGGTGTATGATGTCGCGTTCTGGGGTTTCCTGTTTGGAATGGTGTTCGCCCGGCTCGTGTTCGTGGCGCTCAATCCCTCCGGCTACGAGACCTGGAAAGACGTCTATGCGATCTGGCAGGGCGGCCTGAGTTTCCACGGCGGTCTTGCCGGCGGTGTGCTTGGCGGTCTGCTGTGTAGCCGTATGCGGAAGTTGCCCGTGGCCCGTTTGATGGATATCGCCGCCCCTGCCATCGCCGTTGCCTATGGCATAGGCCGCATCGGTTGCCTGCTGAACGGATGTTGTTACGGCCACGCGTGCGACCTGCCGTGGGCCATGCGATTTCCCGATCTGATAAAGGCCGGCGCGTTGACGCCGCCAAGCCACCCCACGCAGATCTATTCCGCGCTCGCCGGTTTCCTGATGTTCGGACTGCTTGTCTGGCTCGATCGACGCCCGCATACTCCGGGGCGTACTTTTGCCTGGTTCGTTTCCTTCTACGCCGTCTACCGGTTCATCGTCGAGTTTTTCCGCGTGGGAGCCACGGCCCAGGTCACCGCCGGCGGCTTGACTCAGGCGCAATGGGCCAGCGTGGTGATGTTCATCGGAGCGGTTATCGCGGTCATCTTGCTCAGGAACGGGAGGCATCGTGGACCGGAGTGAGGCAAGGATCGGTCCGGAGATGGAAGGAAAACGTCTGGACGTGGCGTTGTCCGGAATCATACCGGGCGTAAGCCGAAGCGTTGTTCAAAAGATGATCCAGCAGGGTGTCGTCCTTCGCAACGGCACGACGGCACGTTCCAAGGAGACCGTTCACGAAGGCGACATCATCACCTGGGGCGAATACACTCCTCCCGCGCCGAGCGCCGATCCCGAGCAGATACCGATCGACCTCGTGTACGAGGACGACGCCATCATCGTGGTGAACAAACCGCGCGGGATGGCGACGCACCCGGCGCCCGGCACGCACGGCGGCACACTGGTCAACGCCTTGCTGGGTAGGGGCAAGACCCTCAGCCTCCAGGATGACGAGTTGCGTCCCGGCATCGTTCACCGCCTGGACAAGGATACGACCGGACTTCTCGTTGTCGCAAAGACCAACGCCGCGCACGCATCGCTCGCGGAACAGATTGCCGAACGGTCTCTTCGCCGAACGTACATCGCGCTGGTCTGGGGAGTGCCCCGATGGCGGCATGCCCGCGTGGATGCGCCGATCGGTCGGCACCCCACGCAACGGGATCACATGGCGGTTCTGGCGCCCGACAACGTGCGCGGCAAGGTTGCCGTTACGGATTTTGATGTACTGGAAACCTTCGGCTCGATCACGCTGATTCGTGCGCAGTTGCACACGGGCAGGACGCATCAGATCCGTGTCCACGCTTCCTACGCGGGGCATCCGGTAATCGGAGACGAAGTCTACGGGGGGATCCGTCCGGCCCAGGTGAAGCGATTGGCACCCGACGCGCAAAAGGCGATTCTGGCTTTGTCCGGTCAGGCGTTGCATGCAGTTCGCCTTGCCTTCGCCCATCCTGCAACGGGTGCATCCGTGGCCTTCGAAGCGCCACCGCCGCGGGAATTCCTGGGGATACTGAAGTCGCTGGACTGCTCGATGGACGTTGATGAACTGCTGACAGCGGTGCGTTGCGAAGCGCCGCCTGCCTTGGAAAATGAATGAAAAACCGCACTTGCGGTGGAATGGAGTCTGTTGATGCATCGGGAAATTGAAAAGGTCTGGGCCGTGCACGAGATGGACGCCAGGCTCCTGGAATTGAACACAACACTGCAGAAACTGGACAACGGGGCCGCCGCCCAGGCGGCCTTGACCAACGCCGAAAAGGAACTCGCGCGCTTGCACGAAGAACTGACCGCGGCGAGGGTGGCGTTGAACGACGCCGAAGTATCGCTTAAAGCCAACGAAACCCGGTCGGAAGGTCTACAAAAGCGTCTGTACGGCGGAATGGTGTCAAAACAAGCCGAGGTCGAAGCTGTGGAGCACGAAATCGCGGATTTGAAGGCCAAGGCCGGCGTTCTGGAAACCACGATTCTGGAGAGCATGGACGCCATCGAAGCGGCGGAATCCGCCGTGAAGGCGCAGGAAGAGGTCGTGCAAAAGTGGAAGGAGCGGGTGAAAACCATCCGCGCCGCCTACGCTACCTCCAGCGGCGAGTTGCAGGCGAAGATTCAGGAAGCCAGCGAAAAACGTGCGGAATGTCTGGCCTTGGCGCCCGAAACCGTGATGTTTACGTACGAGGCTATCAGGAAGCGGACGAAGACAACAGCCATGGCGCGGCTGATGGACGGAACATGCGAGGGTTGCCATATGCAGGTTCCGTCGTTCACAATCATGCGCCTGAAGAACTCGACGGAACTGACCACCTGCGACAACTGCGGAAGGTTGTTGTTCCTGGAGGTGTGAGGGGAACTCTGGGAGGCGTTGAGTCTTTAGCCTGTCAACTTGAGGCGGAGCCGGGGACTTTCCAATTCGATTAGAGCAAATCGAGGCGCACTTCGACTGCGCCCGTATGGGCTCCGCTCAGTGTGCCTCACGCTCGGATGTTGCGCCTTGTGGGAAATATCAACAGCCTCGCGAATTGACGCTCTTTCATTCGGCCTATTCCACAGCGATGTCGTTGTCACGCGGCATAGACTGTTCTTCCTTCGCGCAACGCTGTGGCGTAAATGTATCCAGATTCGTTTCGGTACCGGTCGATGTCGTCTTGAGTGGCAACGACAATATCGACAGGAACGCCGAAAGGGGCCAGCTCTCTGTAAAGGAACTGGGCCGTCTTGCGCCGATGTGTTCCGGTTTCGACAACAACCAACAGGTCGATGTCGCTGTCTTCCCTGGTGTTGCCCCTGGCCGATGAGCCAAAAAGGATGACACGCCTGGGCTTGGTCAACTCGACGACTTTATCGACGATCGTGGTTATGTCATTTGGTGTCAAAGACGTAACTCCTATCCGCCGACGGCCTGGGCTGTGATCTGGTTGATCTCCGTCTGCATCTCCACCAGGCGCCGGAACTCGCCGTCTTCTTTCGCCAGCAACTCGGCGTGCGTTCCGATCTCTGCGACCTTTCCTTCTTTCATCACCATCAACCGGTCCGCCTCGCGCAGGGTGCTTAGCCGGTGGGCAATGGCGAACGTGGTGCGACCGCTGATCAACCGCGCGATGGCTTCCTGAATTTGCTTCTCGGTTTCGGTGTCCACACTGCTGGTTGCTTCGTCCAGAATCAGGATGCGGGGGTTGTGCAGGATGGCTCTGGCGATGGAGATGCGCTGACGCTCTCCACCCGAAAGGGTCTGGCCGCGTTCACCGACCAGGGTGTCGTAGCCGTCCGGGAACTTCAAGATGAAATCGTGCGCGTTGGCGGCCTTGGCGGCCCGCATAATCTCCTCGCGTGAAGCGCTGGGCTTGGCGTACGATATGTTGTCACTGATTGTTCCCGTAAACAGGAACGGTTCCTGCAACACGATGCCGATCTGCTCGCTCAGGTCCCGCAGGCGGATTTTTCGAATGTCGATGCCGTCCACCAGAATGGCGCCGCCGTCCACATCGTAAAACCGGTTGATCAGGTTGATGACCGTGCTTTTTCCGGCTCCCGAGTGACCGACAAGCCCGATCATCTCGCCGGCTTTGACCTCAATCGATACGCCGCGCAGTACAGGCTTGTTCTTGTCGTACCCGAATACCACGTTGTCCAGCGTCACATCGCCGCGCACGTGCGGCATGGGGAGGGCGTCCTGTGGATCGGCAACCTCCGGCTGGGTATCCAGAATTTCGAAAATCCGCTCGGTTGCCGTCAGCGCCCGGCTCAGCCAGTCCGTTACACGCGAGATGAACTGCAAAGGACCGAAGAACATCGCCACCAGCGTGAGGAATGCCGTAAATGTGCCCAGAGTCAGGCTTCCGTTGATAACCTGCAGGCCGCCGAAATACCAGACGATGAAGGCTCCGGAGGCCGTGACGAACGTGAGGAACGGGAAGTAGGTGGCCCACGTCTGCTCCGCGCGGACAATGGCCTCGTATACGGCGCCCACCCTGCCGTCAAACCGCTTGATCTCCCGGTCTTCCTGCGCAAAGGCCTTCACCACGCGGATGCCGGCCAGGACGTCCGCCAGCGTGCCCGTCATGCGGCTGTTCGCATGAAAATACCGGCGGAACATAGCGAAGATCCGGCGCCAGAAGAACATCGAACTTCCCACAACCAGCGGAGTAGGAATCATCACCAACAGCGCCAGTTGCCAGTTCATGCGCAACAAAACGATCAGGATTCCCAGGAGAATCAGGATGTTGACGAGGAAAAACTGCACCCCGTCGATCAGCGCGTGCTGAAGTTCGCGGGTGTCGTTCGTCACCCTGGCGAGGATGCTTCCGGTTTGCCGCTTGTCGTAGAACGAGAGTGACAGCCGCTGAAGCGCCCGGTAAAGCTGGGTCCGGATGTCGTACGTGATCCTGCCGCCCAGGAAAGCCACCAGGCGTCCGCGGATCACATTGACAACCAGAGAGCCAAACCGCGCAAGAGCGTATAGAACCACCAGGAACAGTAAAGCGCGGGCGAACGATTCGATATGCCTTCCGGCCGCATGCGCCTGCGCCCCCGGAATCAGAACCTTGTCGACAAGGTTGCGCTGAAGAATGGGCGGAATGAGGTCCACGGCTGTGCCGGCCAGCATCAGTCCGCTAATTCCTAGTGTTTGCCACTTGTAGGGCGCGAAGTAAGTGGCAAGGCGCTTGGCTACCTGTTTGCGGTCGAGGCAGGCCGGACAGACGTTGGTGAACTGGGGCAGGATGCGTTTGCATTTCTTACAGCGTGCGCGCTCTTCCAGATCGCTGTCCGCGGGTCGTTCCTCGCCCTTGACTTCCGCATCCAGCAACTTGGCCACCCGGTTGAACTTGCCGACCAGCGCGTTGCTGTAACGCACGAGTTCCACCGGCCGGTCATCCACCATGGCCTCGATAAGCCCAGCGCCGACCAGCGGCCGCGTTTTGACCTCGGTTATCTGGTTTAACGGCAGTTCCAGCGCCACGTGCGGGGATCCGCCATTCGGTTCCATAACCAGAATGCGGTCATCCGTAACGGCAAGCCAGCGAACGGCGTAGCAGGTTTCCTCGTTGAGGTCGGTCACCACGCTGACGCGCGGTTCCGATTCACCGTTTGCGGGCAGTAATCCCAGCAGTTCCTTCGGCAGTGGTTCTTTGAGCGGCATGACATCCTTCCGGTGGCAGACGATTCCTTATTACAGATTAGGCGATATCGGTGAACCTGGCGCAACTTATGCCCCTGGTCCGGATGAATCCAGGTTCTGTGTACAGTGCTACGATGTTTTCAGGAGGCTTCGGGACTAATCCCGCGCATTGTCAGACTGAGGAGATATGCCGGATGTTGTTTCGTTATCTGAGAGTGTCCTTTTGCGTGCTGACCGCTTGCTGTCTGGTTCCTTCCGTGAGCGCGTGTTACAGCGGTCTCGTGATCATGCCCACTGTGGACCGGGTTGGTGAAAACACCTACTCACTGGAGTATCAGATGGACGGTTCCATTTCTGGCCGCCGCGCGGATACCCACATCCTGAACACACAGGTGGGCCTGGGTTCACGGGCGGAGATCGGTGTCGACTTCGACTTATCCGATAGAGCCGAAACACGCGCAATGCTGAATGCCAAGCTAACGCTCGTATCAAGTCCGAAACAAAAATACGAGGTGGCCGCCGGTGTATACAACGTGGGCCGTCACTTGAAAGCCTGTCCGTACGTGGTCGGCGCTCACAACTGCTGTGATTCGCGACTTCATCTGGGAATCGTGAAGATTGAGAACAAAGCCAGATGGATGATCGGAGCGGACCATCCGCTGAACGAACGCGTGACCCTGATGGCTGATTGGACCAACGGCAACGAGAACGCCGCCTCGGTAGGGATGAACTACGTAATCTCCGACTCGGTGAGCTTACTGGCCGGCGTGTATCTGCCAAACGCAAGCGGTGAAGATGAAGGTTTCAGCGTGCACTTCTGCTGTGCCGGACCGTTTCGCGGGAGCGGAAAGTAACAGTCGTATAATGCCGAGTGAAACGGGGAGGGGCGTCCGATTGGACACCTCTCCCCGTTTTCGTAAGTTGCGGCGCAATCCTACAGGGCCGGGAATCGCAGGATTTGACCGTCGTCCGCGCCGATCAGGCACTGGTTGTTGATGCGATCGATGGCGGGAGCGGTGTTCAGCGCTACCGTAATCGAGACCTGGTAGGCCGTGAAGTTCAGCGGATTTGTCAGGTCCATCTGGTAGAAGAATCCGTCGGTGCTTCCCCAACACAGCGTTCCGTTACCTCCGGCGCCGCCCGGATTCACAGTCACGCCGCCCGTGACGGCCTTGCCGATAGTGAGGGTCGCAAGCGTGGTCACGCCGGCGCCGTCGTCCGCGTTGATTCGGTAGACCTTGTTGTCGTTGCCGCCTACGTAAACCTTGTTCTGGTACACGAAGGGGCTGGAAAGCTCAACTCCGGTAGCGATGACCGCCTGGCCGTCCGCGTCGAAACCGGATACCGGTTGACCGTTGGATGCGTTGACGGCGTACATATTACCGGCTTTGGAGCCGACATATGCGACCGGGAACGGGTAACTACCCGCTCCAGCGTACAGTATGTACGGCGCGGCTGAGATGCCCTCTGCCGGGGCTGTGTTGGTCATCGCGGTGAAGTCGTATGCGGTCACGCCGACGAGGCCGTTCGGACCTCCGTCGAAACCTACGAACACGACTCCCCCGTCAATAGCCGGTGAGGACACAACGCCGGTACCGAACGACGCGCTACTGCCGACCAGCGAGCCTGTTGCTCCGTCGAACTTATACACGCGGGCCTCGGTACCATTCGCCTCCGCGACAAATACGTAATCCTTCACTGTGGGATCGCCAGGATCCGCGCACTGCTTGATGGCCGGCGTGCTCGTAACGCCGGTCGCTCCCGAGAGCGGCGGAGCCGCGCGCCATACCATCGAACCGTCGGGCTTCAGACAGTAAACGTAACCGTCATCCGTCGTAAAGAACAGGTACAGCAGTCCATCAGCAAGGAAGCGGAGTGCCGGGCGGCTTTGGATTTTACGTGTCGTACTGCCGTCGAAGGCTCGTGTGTCGTATGGGAATCCCGCCACGGGAGTGCCGGCGGCCACGTCCATCGCATACAGTTTGCCGTCATCCGAGCCAAAGTACGTGATTCCTCCGTAGATGGACGGAGAGGACTTGACTGCCGCGCCGGCCATCACTTCGAGGGTTTTAAACTGGATGTCGCCGGACATACCCGTCCGGTATCCCGGCGCCCAGGACAGGTAACGGCATCGGCGTACGGTTCCCGGTCCTGTCAAACCGATGGTTCCAAGGCCGATATGGTTCGTGCCTGTTGTCGAGATGGCAACGTTGTAGGCGGCTTCCTCGTACCTTGGGCTCTGGGTTCCCCGGAGGACGCGGCTTGTCGAGATGACGTCCGTATCCCAAGAGTACAATACCGCTTTCGCGCCCACCGGAGTCGCTTTTGCGTTGAGAATTTTCACAGGCGTTCCCAGCGGCGGAACGATCACGTCCATCAATGCCGCTGTGGGCGGAATCTGGGGTGTCTTGGCGGGATTGACGGAAGGGTAATAACCGGTGTCGCACACGAAACCGTTTCCATAGATATGACCACTTCCGTCTCCGCCCATCGGCATAAACTGCGTGTAGAGAAGACCGTTTGTGGAACCCGACGGCTGTGTGACGGGACCGTTCGCGGCGTTGGAGTTTCGCAACATCAATGTGTTGAGAATCACGTCCTGGGTTGTCACATTGCCGGCACTGCCAAAGGCATCTTCCACCGTGGCGGCGACATAGGGGTAACCGTCGGTTGAGACGTCGTCCTTAACGGTACAGCGTCCCACTCCTCTTCGCGTAACCGCGGGCAGGAAGGAGATGAACAGACCGTTGATGTCACCCGCAGTAAAAGCTTCAAGGTTGTTGAGGCCGTTCGTGTTGATTCCTGTCGCCTGGTTGTTCGGCGGTGCGGCATTGGTGAGCGGGCCGATGGGACAAAATACGACCACGGGCAAGCCCATCTGATGCACGGCCCCGCCGTTGGTGCCGCCGAGCGCGCGATCATCAACATCGGCAAGAGTGCCCGGCAGGTAGCCGCCGGGCAAGGTCAGCGGGAACCGCCAGGCTCGCGCCGGACTTCCGCTTTGCACATTGACATAAACGTGACCATCGTCATCGATGGCCACGGCATTCGGCGCGGTCGAGGAAGACAGGGCCGAGCGTGAAGCGGCGCTGTCCTGGGCCGGTAGACGGCGGGTGGCATATACGCGCGTCCAGATGCCTCCGCTGTTGCCGCTCCATACTTCCAGATGGTTTCCCAGGGCGACCGCGACATATGTGAGTCCGCCGATGGTTTTGACGGCGATGTCGCGCCCACTGCCGGCAAGTTTGCTTGTACCACCTGCTGTGTCGGGATCGATGATGTCGTTCGCCACCTCAAATTCCCATTGTGCCGCGGGATTCGAAAGGCTGGTTCCCAGCCCGGCTCCGCCGCCTCCACCCAGCGTTCCGCCGGGAATGGAGAATACCTGCATCGGAGCGCTGGAGCGCGCAATCAACCATACCTTGTCCGTAACCGGATCATATGCCATACTCTGGCAGAACGATATCGGGTGGTTGGTTTCATCGCTGGATCCGATGACGCCGGTGTCAATGTAGTTGGACGTGGCTTGCGCGCTATTGGGGTTGCCCGATACAGCGCGCGGCCCAAGGATGATGGCCGCGACTTTTCCGGCCGTTGTCGCATCCCGGCTGTCGCCCGTGGTGGCGGCGCCGCGGGCGATGTAGGCTATCATGGGCATTTCACCGATGGCCGGCCGCACGGCGATACCGCGTTCCTGCGCATTGGTACCACCGAGGCCGGAACCGGTCGGCGGATTGGGATTGTTGCTCAGGATAGCGCCGGAGGTATCGTTGGCGACATCAAGAACGTTGAAACCGGTCGAGAGGTAGTAGCCTGTCGGTCCAATGGACCGGGCAGGGGTCATCAGCGCGAAGCAAAAAGCCGCACCGACAAGAACAATGTGTCGTTTACTCATAACCGATCCTCCTTTATGTGCAGGTTTAGCCCGCTGACGGCAAACCTGTGTTGCTATATACACGTCAATGACCGGACATCCTACAATCCCGGCGGGGGTAACTTCGACGGGACTTCCGGGGTTGTTTACGATACAGGAGAAAGCCTCTACCACGGACGTACAAAGGAAGCTCATGAACTACGATAACGATGCGGTTGAACAGAAGCTCAGGCGAATGAAGGAAGACCTGTTCGCTATGGAGAGGGTCCTGATCGCCTATTCAGGAGGCGTAGACTCTACATTCCTGGCAAAGGTTGCGTTTGACGTGCTCGGCGACAATGCGCTGGCAGTAACCGCCGTGTCCGAATCGTTTCCGAAGGACGAACTGGAACCGGCCCGCGAAGTCGCGCGTTCCATCGGCATCGCCCACACCGAGGTGCCAACCGATGAATTGAGGAATCCCGCTTACCTGGCGAACCATCCGGACCGGTGCTTCCACTGCAAGATGGAGATTTACCGCGCATTGAAGTGCGTCGCGAACGAAGGCTGTTTCCTCGAAATCGTCACCGGATACATTGCGGACGATACCGGCGACTACCGGCCGGGTATGGCGGCGGGAGCCGAATACAACATCCGAACTCCCCTGATGGATGCGGGTTTCACCAAGGCCGAAGTGCGCCTGCTGTCCCGCGAGATGGGGCTTCCCACGTGGGACAAACCCTCTCTCGCCTGCCTGGCGTCCCGTTTGCCGTACGGTACACCCATCCGAGTGGAGACGTTGCGCCAGGTCGATACGGCCGAATCCTTTCTGCGAAAGCAGGGATTTCGCCAGGTTCGAGTCCGGCATCACGACACGGTTGCCCGCATCGAGGTGCCGGCCGAGGACATCACCAAGTTCGCCGATGCCGAACTGCGGGGCCGTGTGACAACGCGGCTCAAGGAGCTCGGGTACACTTACGTTACGGTGGACCTTCTGGGATTCCGTTCCGGAAGCCTGAACGAAACACTGCCCAGGCGAAGGTCCTGATGGTTTGCCAACACGCGCGGGGGCTATCCTTTTATTTGGAATAGCGCCCGAACGATCGCTTGTACCCCATACGATATCATCCGCGGTCTCCGGCGTGTATTCGAAAAGATCAGGAGTGCTTCTGTGTCAATTAAAGTCTGGCCCGCAACGTCTCTGAACCGTGTTTTTCCCCGCTCAACCGAAACGCTCGCCGGAGGAATCCGGCTACCGGTGGCCCGCGGTGAGCGGGCTTCCTTCCAGGTCTGCGTTCGAAACGAAGGCGAGGTGGAAGCCCGCGCCGCCGTCGAAATCACCGGAGCGGAGGGCCTGGGAGTTCGCATCCGCCGCGTCGGATATGTTCCGATGTCGCATCACTCCACGCATATGGGGCTTGATGACCTGGACGGGATCGGCTCCATCCCCGGATACGTCCCGGATCCGCTGTTCCCCGAACAGGAAGTCCTGATGGGTCCGTACGAGACGCACGCCTTCTGGGTCACTTTGACGATACCACCGGACACCCGTCCCGGGTTGCGGCGCGTGGCGGCCACGATCAAGGTCGGCGATGATGTTTACCCGGTTCCCGATGTGGCGGTGGATGTTCGGCCGGTGACCCTGCAACCAGCCCACGACTTCCCGGTAACACACTGGTTCTATGCCGACCAGTTACTGCTCTGGTACAAACTGAAGGCCTGGGAAGAGAAGTTCTGGCAGATACTTCCCGCCTATATGAAAGACCTGGTGGAGCACGGAACGAACTGCATGTACGTTCCGGTGTTCACGCCGCCGACGGATGGACTCAAGCGTGCGAGCCAGTTGCTTAGGATCACCACGCCGTCGCCTGGCAAATACGCGTTCAACTTCGCCGATGTGCGCCGCTGGGTTCGCATTGCGAAGACTTGCGGAGCCAGGTACTTCGAGTGGACGCACCTCTTGCCGCAGTGGGACAAAAGCCGAGCGATCCCGGTATACCTGGACACAAACAACCAGGAATCGCTGTTGTGGCCGCTGGAAACGAAGGCGGTTTCGGACACGTACCGGATCTTCCTTCAGCAGTTCCTGCCCGCGTTCAAGGAGTTTCTGGACGAGGAGCAGATTCTCCAGCAGTCATTTTTCCACGTGGGTGATGAACCCGCAAAGGATGTTATCCAGCACTACCGTGCCGCCCGCGAGATGATTCGAGAGATAGCCCCGTGGTACCGCACGATGGACGCGATGGCCGACATCGACTATGCGCGCCAGGGACTCACGGATATCCCCGTTCCCACTATAGCGGTGGGCACGACCTTTATCGATGCCGGATTCCCCGCCTGGGCCTACTTCTGTTGCTGGCCGCGCGGCAGATTCGTCAACCGCCTGATGGATTCGCCGTTATCGGTTATCCGGATGACGGGTTGGCTGTTCCACAAACTGCAACCGAAGGGCTTCCTGCACTGGGGCTACAACTGCTGGAACCATCCGTGGACGCAGACAACCGTGGACCCGTACCGCGAGGGTGACGTCAATATGTGGCCCGACTGGCCCTACGGAGATCCGTTCGTTGTCTACCCGGGACCGGACGGCCCCGTGGACTCCATCCGCTGGGAGGTTTTCGCCGAGTCTCTGCAGGATATGGCTCTGCTGAAGACAGTCGGCATTCGGGCGGATGATCCCATGCTAGCGGAAGTTCAGCGGTACGACGAATTCCCGCGAACGCCCGCTTGGATCAACGCCGCGCGCGAGAGGTTGCTCGGCGAGGCTTGAGGGAGTCGTTGTTTTCAAGCAATTCGGAGAGACCTGGACCCTGCTGGCTTCGTACAGAACCACCCCCAACCCCTCCTTAAAAAGGAGGGGAGATTGCGGAGGTTACCCAGATTCCCCTCCTTTTCAAGGAGGGGATAGGGGTGGTTTTCCGGTCTGAATTTCGTCTTGCACGCCCCGAATATCGGCTCAGGCGACCTTGCGTTCCATCTCCTCCAGTTCAGCCGCGTGCTCGCGCGCCATCTGCTCGCGTGACAGTTTTCCCGTCAGCCACACCGGGTTCATCGGGAATGAGTCCGGATTCAGGTGCGCGCCGTACATATGCCACGTCACAATGGATAGAAACGCCAATGTCGCTTCATAACTGTGCGCGATGTAGGCGAACGACAGAGCGACTTCGGGCAGGCGGTTTCCCCAGAAGATCGGCGCCCAGAGGACGATGCCCGAAAGAACCATTACCGGCATTCCCCAGTATTCCGCCAGGTAATCCATTTTCTCGCGGAACGAGAAACGCCCGTACTTCGGTTCCGTTTTCGTGAGCCCCAAATAATACTTCGATGTTTCCGCGAAGTGCCGAAGATCAGTCAGATTGGGCAACATGGTCAGGACTTTCATCGACCATCCGGACCGCTTCCATCGCCCGATGATGTAGGCCAGGTGCCACAACCACACGAGAATCAACGCAACAGCCGCCGCGCGGTGGGCGATGCGCGCGCCGCCGAGACCGCCGAATACGATGTACACCTTCGCCAGCCAAGCCGCTTCGTAGAATCTCTGCGGCAAGCCGGTGACCGCCAGCACCGTGAACGCAACAGCCATGATGCCGTGCTGGAGCCTGTACTGAAGAGTGAGGCGTTCGAAATGCCGTTCCTCCCCGGTTTCGGCTGGACTTCCACGCTTAGCGAAGTAGACCGCGAACGCAATGATGAGCAGAACGGCGGCTGTGATGAAGCAATAAAGTGGACCCGGTTTATGCAGGGTTGCCAGAAGGATCGTGGCGGCTATGAAAAGGAAACTGATACCGGTCAGCGCCGCAACCAGGCGCCCGGAGCGCGGCGGGTGAGGTCCGAAAACCTTGCGCCGCAGGTCGAGACCCACGCCTGTCATAAGGAAAGCGAGGGTGCCGAACACGAAAACCTTGAAGAACAGCAGTTCATACCGCAGAACGGCGGATTTGTCGATCTTCAGGTCCAGATGGTTCGCGCCGGACATGGCGAAGTTTACCTTGGCGCCTTCGTGGCAACCCGTTTGCCCGCAGGTTTTTGCCGCGTTGTTTCGATGCGTGGGAGCCGTCGGATTGGTGGAGGCCAGCACTCCATGTGAACCGTGGCAGTCTGTGCAGGCGGCGGCGTCCGTCATCCCGAACCGCAACAACGCCTTACCGTGAAAACTCCGGTTGTAACTGCCCACGGCATCCACGTCGACGCCGTATCGGTTCATCCGGTCGGCGTTCGCATGGCATTCACTGCACAGCAAAGCTTTGTCCTTGCGGGTCCATTCTGACGTCGCCATAACGGCGTGAGGATCCTTGGGCGCGTGGCAGGCGAGACACGAGGGATGATCGCCCTCGAACTTGTCGGTTCCCGCATGCACCCCTTTCGCGAACGCCTGGCTTTCCGCATCGTGACACAAGGCACAATCGGCCTTTGCCGCCGTCATTTCCTTCGTGTGCGGGTAAGCGTTGATGGAATAATGGCAGTCCTGGCACTTCAGGTCTTTGTGAGGAGAAGCCGCCAGAGCCTTGGCGTCGGCGAAGGGAGTGTCCGGAGTCGTCTTGTCGCCGTGGCACGCCTGGCAGGCGGCAGTGTCTTCCGGGGCGATGATGTTCTCAGCGACCCCGGATTGGGCTCGGGCGAGGGGAAGAACAAGACTTGTCAGGAGGATGGCGCCGAGAAAGTTGCGCGAAAGACGCTGTAACCGTGGGGAGAGATCCGCCGCCGCGGATTCCGTAGTGTTCATCTTTGTCCTGTTAATGGAATGGCCGGGACCATTCGCTGGTCCCGGCCCGAAATGTCAATTATCCACAAATTCCGGCCGGATCACTTGATCTTCGGATCACCGGGCGCCTTGTCCTTTTTTATCTCGACCATATTCTTGACTCCGTCCTTGTCGGAGTCCTTGGTCGCAATCTTCGCCAGTACGGCGGGTGTAACCTTCTTGATGTTCAAAGCGGCCATGGCGGCCTTCATGTCGGTGCCGTAGGGATTCAGCTTGGGTGTGCGCCCAACGTGACAGATTGCGCAGTCCGACTTCGCCAATTTGGAGTCGGGCGATATCTTGGCGGCGGCGATGAAATCCTTGCCCATGGGGGGCAGAGCCATCACGGCCACGGGAATCACGAGGGCAAGGCCGGTAACCAAAGAGCGTCGAAACTTCATCCGTAAACCTCCGGTTGCGCGTAATCAACGGGGTCAACCATACCGCGCATCAGGTCGCGTGGACAGGCGCTTGCAGGTCTGCACAACGCCGTCTGATTCAATAAGGTGCGTTATCCACACCCGTTTTCAGTCTATGTGTCCGGCGTTCGGGTTGGCAAGCATAGCGGCGTCGGAGGCGTCAGTGACGCCGTCATCGAAAGATTGGGGATTGCGGACGGGTTGGGCCATCCGTACAATGGAAATGGGGATGAAACCGTCATTCCTGCACGTCCATCAGAGAAAAAGGACGATGCGTGAGCGTGGATGCAGGTCAGTCGGACCTCGCCCAACCTCTTAGAAATCCCTGTAAGAGAAGGAACGTGAAGGGCCGTCAGGCTATGTCTGTCAGATAAGGACACAGCCTCGGATTTCGTTCCGGGAGAGCAGTTTCCATGAGATCATTTCTCGCACTGGTCGCGGCAACACTTGCCGTCTGTGGCTTCGCGCCCGGGGCATCGGGCGCCGAGTTGATTCTGAAGAGCCGTACCGTTGCTCCCGGCGGCCAGGTATCTGTTCCCTTCTTCGTAGACGCTGTCTCCCGGGACAATCTCTGGGGTATTGAATTCGCCATTGTCACGGACAGACTGCATCTCTACGTTGCTGATCCCGCGAATTCCTTCGTCCCGTTCAACCGCCAGACACAGGATTTCGCCTTCAGCGCGGATCCCACCATTGCCGAAGGCGAAACATCCGCCCGTCCGACGCTCTATGTTGCCTACGTCCGGTGGGGCGGGTATCAGGTTCAAACCAATCCGGAGAGTGTTACGGCGCTTGGCTCGATGAAGTTCAACGCTTGTTCGTCGGCGCTCTGGTCGGATGAATATGACCTCGGGATATACAACTACTACCACCGTCCTTACGAACCCGGCCTCAAGCGCTTGCGTCCGGGCGCAATCGGCGCCACGTCAACGTTGACCAGAGAAGTGGGAGCCGTTTCCGAGCCGATTACGGTATGCAGTGTGATGCCGTCGCGGTTTGCGCCGCCCAAGTTGAATGAAACGGATCCCGATCCATTGCCGGTTCCGCTGGGCAAAATCGTTGTAGGCAAACCGGGCGACGTCAACAATGACGGCGTCATCAACCTGAAGGATTATGCCTTGCTTTACCGTGCTTGGAAGTTTCCCGACACGGCAACAACGCGCATCAAGGTTGTCGGAGACATCGCCCCGCTGAACGGTTACACACTGGGCAATCCCGGAGGTACCAGGGGCGTAGGATACGGTGACGGATTCATCGACGGGCGCGATCTTGTCGCGTTGGGCGACTTTATCAACCGCGACCGCACGATGAACGGTAATGAAAGCGTTGTTTTCCCTGTTTCGGAGTAACGTTTCAGGAAGGCGATAGGATTATGAAACACCTTTATCTCATACCGGCCCTCGTGATTGCCTGGACCTCCGCGGCCGGAGCCGCTCCGACCGTGTCGATGAAAGCAACCGGCGCCCGCCCCGGGCAACTTGGAGAAGTGTCGCTATACCTGAACGCCGATTCTCAAAGCGTAACAGCGGCTCAGTTTGTCGTCGATGTCAGCACGGCGACCAGGGGACAGGCCGAATTTGAAGTTTCGGCAGTTCAGTCCGCTCCCGGGTGGGAGCCCGCGGTTGCGTGGGTTCGTTCCGCCACGAGGGACCGTTTGTGCATTACATTGACCAATACCCAGAACAACGGTCAGGGTATTTCGACCAGCGGGCCGATTGCTACCTTCAAACTGATGCAGGTCAAGACCGGATGGATGAACACAGACTTGTCTCTCGTGAACGGAAACGCGAACACGGCCACAGGCAGTCTACTGCTCCGAAACGACCCGACGAATGGACAGGAGGAGTTCCTTCCAATCACATACGTTACCGGGAAGTTCCTCAGCGGCGCCCGAAGGAAACTGGAGGGCACGGCGAACAATGCCGTTTCGGTGGGCTCGGATGGTGTGGCCCGGTTCATCGCCGCCTGTGCGGGTAACTCGCTACACCTTCTGGACGCCTTCACGCCCGATCTGGCCCCCGTTCTGGATTTCCATGGACCGAAGGACCTCGGAAGCACCGTCACCGGACGTCCGGTCTTTTACTATGAAGGAACCGATCTCTGCGTGGCAGTAGGCACAACCGGGGGAAGGCTTGTTTCTTACAAAGTTGCGACCGGCGAGACCGTGTTCGATCTGCATCTTTCAACATTGAACATATCCGGTTCCATACCGAACTGCCCGGCGGTTACAGATTATGCCGCACGTACGCTTTACTGGCCGGTGCAGACCTCCACGGGACCGGCCATCGTCCGACAGAACGGGACGAATCTGTACCTGACGCGCTTCGGCACGACCGGCGCCACGGTAAGCGCTTCGCCCACGGTTGTAACAGACCGGCTGATGATTGGCACGAGTACCGGGCTGTATTCCTTCCGCGTGAACGCGGACGGTTCGCTTGGAACGCCGGTGTTGATGGCGTCGGATAATTTCAACACCTACGTGGCCACCGGCCGGAGTGGATCCGTGGTCGGCCCCCGCGAAGCCCTTGCCTCCACCACCACGAACAAGGTCTACAAGATTAACATTCCGGTTGCCCGCATCGTTGGCGACCCGCTGTCGGTGCCGCCGGATTCAACCCCGTGTTGTGATCCGTACTTCAACTGGGCAACCAATGAGATGGTGTACGGAGGCAATGATGGAGCTGTGTATCGCATCCGTTTGAACGTAACCGGTATGATGCCCAGTATGGGTCCCACGGCGGATTTCAGCACGAGCCCGATCACGGCGGTTTTCCCGTACAACGGAAGCACATATGCCGGAGACACGGCCGGCAACTTCGGACGCATCGGGGCCGGGACTGACCAGGTGAACGTGGGCACTCGCATTGGCAAGGCGGTCTGCGCCGCCATCATCGGAGATCCGAGGCAGGACGCAATCATCACCAGTACGATTGACGGAGATGTGATCGCCATGCCGCCTTTCACGGATGCCTCCACATATCTGAAGGCAACGCCGGCGATCAGTGCCAATTAGTGGCTAAGTTTGCCGGGACCTGTATCCTGGCTAACAGAATACCGATGTTGATTAGTAACCGTTATGATCGGATGGCGATGGCTGTCTCAGTCTGCTCGTTTGATCGGACCAGAATCCGCCGTTGTTAACCGATAACACATCGCCGAAGAATCGGCTTCGTTCGGTGTGATGGACGGCAGTTTCCCGCCACAGCGCTTGTGCGGAAAACCGCGCGAGTGATTCTCCCGTCCTCTTCTTTTGTTGTTTAGTGTGGCTGTTACGTGTCTTCGGTTGGGCCGCGCGTGCAGGTTCCTGTGAGTGCGCGCGGTGGTCGAAACGAGGTTCCCTGCCCGTGTCTGCATAATCCGACTCCGCGATGTCGGTTCGGATGGATCCACGGTAGTGCACCGCGAAGTCCGCGGTGCGGGAGTTGCCTTGCTATGAAGTTGGTTGCCCGGTTCGGCCTGGCCGCTGGATGCCTCGCCATTCTCATTTTGCCCGCCTCAGGCGTCGATCTGATCGTCATGAGTTGCATGGTTGCACCCGGAGACACCGCTCTTCTTCCGGTGTCCGTGCGGACGATATCAAGCAAAGCCCTATGGGGCATCGACTTTGCCCTGTTCGTCGACAAGGATGCAGGCTCCACAGGCGAGGCCTATGCTCAATTTCCGATACGCGGGCAGGCGTTCACACCGGCGGTTTCCCCAAAATCCAAGGATTTCCAGGGCATCTTCCGCAAGGGATTCATGGCGCCGAAAGAAGGTTGCGGGAAACCGGACCTGTACGTGTGCATGGTCAACTACGGCGGATTCGCAGACAATGTACTGCTTGGCGACCTGAGCATCGAAGTCTCGGAAGACGCCCCGCGCGGCAAGGTCATCGATATCGCCGTTCGTGACTTCACGACCACACTTTTCAGCGAAACCAATCCTCCCAAACCTTACTGTTCGGTCGTACGTCCGGGCGCCTCCGCGGCGCTGGCAGTGAATGTGAAAGAAACCGGCGCCGAATCCGCGCCCGTTGATTACTGCGACCGTATTCCCGCCGACCTGCAACCCTCCGGAAAAGGGCGTTGCATCGCCGTTCCCCTCCACAAAGTGGCGTTCGGCACGCCAGGCGATGTGAATGCCGACGGCAGGATTTCCTCAATCGACATAGCCATCATTACGTCTATCCTGTCCGGCCTGCGGGCGGATTCCACCGATTACGAACTCATCGCGGCGGATGTCGCTCCGGGTGACATCAAGGGCAAGGACGGAAGCAGTTCGAATTGCGGTGACGGGTGGATCACAAAGGCGGATGCCGACCTCATCAAGAAGATGGCGGCGCAACCCAGCGCTCTGTCGTCGGTTGGCAAGCACTGATCCAATCCGACGACGTGCCGCCGGGCGGGGCGGCTTCCGCTGTCAGCCCGTGAAGAAGCCCCACAGAAGGTACATGTTCAATCCCACCACGATTGCCGTGGATATCCACGCCAGTACATTCGTAAGCGGTAGATTGCGGTGCTCGTGCATGAGGTCCTTCCGTTGGGTGAACAACACAAGAGGGATGATTGCGAACGGCAAGGCGAAACTCAGGCACACCTGACTCCACACCAGAACGTCCACGTCACTCACCCGCCCCGGAAGGAACTGCATCAGAACCAGCACAACGATCGCAGGCGACATAGTGATGAACCGGCGCAGGAAGACGTTCATGCGGCGGTGCATGAATCCCTCGTACACGATCTGCCCCGCCAGTGTTCCCGTCGCCGAGGACGAGATTCCCGCCATCAACAGTGCAATTCCGAACACAAATTGCGATGTTCCGTGGAACAGGTCTCCCAGCGTCTGGTGAGCCACGGAGATCGATTCCACCGGTATCGGCGGATTGTGGAAGTGAAAGGCGGACGCCGCGACGATCACCATGGCCGAATTGACCAGCCAGGCGCCGTTCATTGCTGACAGCGAATCCAGAACCGCGAGACGGAACAGTTTGCGGGTATGGAGGTCGCGCAAGCCGCTTCGATGCCGCCGGCCTGTCCGCTCCACCGGTTGCCTTGCCTGCACCAGGCCGCTGTGAAGATACAGGTTGTGCGGCATAACCGTGGCGCCCAGCATACCGATGGCCACCATCAGGGCATCGGCATTCGAGAGATGCGGTATCAGCACGCCCCGGGCAACACCGGACCACTCCGGAGGCGTGATAAACAACTGAACAACATAGGCCAGGGCGATGATAGCCACCATGCCGGCGATGGTCAGTTCAACGTAGCGGAAGCCGTACTTGTACAGGCTCAGGATGCCGAACACGACGACAGCCGTTACGACGCCGCTGAACAGCAATGGCCATCCGAAAAGGATCGTGAAACCCAGGGCGGCGCCCAGGAACTCCGCCAGGTCCGTCGCCATCATGGCGATCTCGGCGACAATCCACAGGAACCAGTTGACTACCGGATTGAACTGGTCCCGGCACATCCCGGCAAGAGTGCGCCCCGTGATGAGGCCCAGTTTTGCCGCCATGGTCTGCAGAAGAAGAGCCATAAGATTGCTCATCAACAGCACCCAGAGCAGGGTGTAGCCGAAGCGGCTTCCGGCGGCGATGTTCGTGCCCCAGTTGCCGGGATCCATGTAGCCCACGCTGACCATGAAGGCGGGGCCGAGATATGGGATGAGAGACCGGATGGGCCCGCGCCGACGGTTTTTTCGTTCCGTCGGCAACTCCGGGCGGTACATTATGTCATTGTTCGGTCGCTCAAGGTTGGCCATCGATTGCTCGTCTAGGGGAACTGAGGCTGAAACCGACGCGGCAGGATGACGTTCCGGTTCAGCAATGATCAAGCGTAACAGTGGACTGGGAACTTTCTTGAATCATAATATAATATGTTTACGGGCGCACCAGTGCGCTCTCATATGTCTGGAAAGGGCAGGTGAGATAACTATGATCAGATGGCTATTTGGAATCGCCGTGCTGACGTTGGCGGTCACCGCGGTCAAAGCGCAACCCGCGGAGTACACCATTTCGAACAAGTGCGTCATTGCCAATGAGCAGTGTTTCATCATCCGCGTGGGCGCGGGTGGTATGTCCGCAACCGAGAGGGTTGACAGGCTGAACGAGCGCCTCGCCTACATCCTTGGATACGAGCGCCTCGCGCCGGGCAACATTTACATCAAGATGAACAACGGCCAACCGACCATCTTCGTCGGCCGCAGTGTTCTTATTGAAGTGACCCAGGCTGACGCCGAAGCCAACGGAACCACTCCTCTGGCTCTGGCCGAGAACTGGCTGGCCAACCTTCGCCATGCCATGCCGCAGTCCCGCCCGCCGAGTTAATTCCGGCCGGCGATGCAAGTAAGCAAAAACGGGGCATCCAGTTGGGTGCCCCGTTTCTCTGTGTCCGGATTCTGTTCTGTCAGCGTAAGCGGCGGCTTATTCGGCCGAAGACAAGCGAGAACGCGAAGTTGATGCCGCCAACGACGATGGCGTACAGGCCCTCGTTGGAATGTCCGCCGACGATCCGGGCCAGTCCCAGAGACACCCACACGGCTCCGCCGATGGCTCCGACCACGGCCAGCACCTGGAACAGCCGGTAGGCATTCATTCCGCGTACTCGATCAACTGCGGCAGATAATCGCGCCATTCCTCGTTCATCCGGCAGTCCATGAACTTGGCCAGGCTGATGAACGGCACGTATCTTGGCTTGCGTGGTTGCCGGCGCGGCGCCACGCCCCACTGTGTCAACGTCTTGTCGCCCTTCTTGATGTTACAAGCGCGACAGCATGTTACCACGTTGTCCCATGTTGTCATCCCGCCCAGCCTTCGGGGTATAACGTGGTCAATCGTCAACTCCTTGGTGGTGCCGCAGTAAACGCACGTGTGGCCGTCGCGAGCAAACACGCTACGGCGCGAAAGGCGCAGTTCAGGATACGGCCGGCGCACGTGGTGCTTCAGTTTGACGACGGAAGGACGCGCCCACGAACCGCCGGTTGTGTGGATGGGGACGGGATGGTGATGCAGAACGTCCGCCTTGCCGCGGAAGACGAGGTTGATGGCTCGACGCGCATTGCACACGTTGAGTGGTTCGTAATCGTTGTTCAGAACCAGAACCTCTGTCAGCATCTTGCTGGATCCCGCCTTTCCTATGAATTCCCAAAAACAAGAACGCCCGCGGCGGTTGACACGCGGCGGGCGGTTCTACAAACGGCTGATTTGGCCGGTGAAACGTATACGGAAGACGCGGGCCGCCATCTCCGGAAGGAAGAAGGGGCGCCGCGCTTCGGCTCGCCATTGTTGTAGATAGGTGCCCATATTTATCCTGCCCACGAACGCGTGGGCTACGTAATCATTATAACGTGGCGAATACGCTTCCAGGCAACAGTGTTCAGCGTACCTTCGTGCTTGGAATGAACCTGAGCCGACGAATGCCACAAAAAAAGAACAGATTGTTCTTGACTCAGGCGCTTCGCGCTGATAGACTAGGTATTGCGTCCGGAAAACCTGATGGTTCGTCCGGTCGGCAAGCACCTTGACAATCGAGCAGCGTATCTGGTGAGTAAGGAAGTCCCGTGGTTGCTATGTGTCGTTGTAGCGACGTCGCATGAGTAAGCAATCGCGGGCAACATGCAAGTGAACGAGCAGATCGGACTTGCATAGCGAGTGAAAGTCAGTCAGCGGGCGCCTAAGAGCGTTCGTTGTTGAATAGAAACTTCTATGGAGAGTTTGATCCTGGCTCCGGACGAACGCTTGCGACGTGCCTGAGAAATGCAAGTCGAGCGGTTCTGAGGGCTGAACGGTGAAGACTGAGGGCTGAAGATGGA